>ERZ773142.21-NODE-21-length-228596-cov-6.94349_pt1 | contig 228596 bp, 212 predicted proteins | sample MGYA00580853_ERZ773142 | MGnify/ENA primary metagenome ERZ773142 (study PRJEB29015, sample SAMEA2737862) | human gut metagenome | biome: human gut; feature: human-associated habitat; material: faeces | place: China | collected 2012 ...
AGGCGGCGGAGCGAATGAAGTACAAAATTTCACAGCATCTGCTTATTCTGTATGGTCTGACCGAACCTTCGGACCTTATGTGGTTACGTCTCAATATTGCAATTCTATTCCTGTCCGTCCCAGCAGTATGTGCACAGGCATTCCTTTGGCAATCCGATGGATTTCACCAGATCATCTAACCGATGGAATTTGAGAGTTGTGAAGTTTAGGTGTTTTCGGATTTCTTCGACCATCTCCTGGTAGTTCTGGCTGTCCGGGTTGGCGTAGTCGGCGAGGACTTCTTCGGATACGTTGTCTCCTTCCCGGTCGCGGATAATACGGCGGGTGATCAGATCCAGTTCAGAGTTGGAACGGGAGAAGTTTAAGTAGCGGCAGCCGAAAAGCAGCGGAGGGCAGGCCGGGCGGATGTGGACCTCTTTGGCTCCGCTCTGATAAAGAAACTCTGTGGTTTCGCCAAGCTGGGTTCCGCGGACAATCGAATCATCAATCAGAAGCAGTCGCTTGTCTTTGATAAGGGCACCCACCGGGATCAGCTTCATCTTTGCGATGAGGTTTCGCTGGCTCTGGTTCTGCGGCATAAAGGAGCGCGGCCAGGTTGGGGTATATTTGATGAAGGGTCTTGCAAAGGGAATGCCAGACTCGTTGGCATAGCCGATGGCGTGGGCGATGCCGGAGTCAGGAACACCTGCCACAATATCCGGGTGGATGGTGTCGGTCGGTGCGCTGGATGCGTCCTGCTTGGCAGAAGAGGCAGTTTCAGGAGCCTGGCTGCCGGAACCAGCTGCAGTTTCATGTCCCGGACAGTGGCTGCACCCATGGCATCCGAGATCCCGGTCTGCCAGGATCTGTCCGCAGCGGTAACGCATTTCTTCTACGTTGATTCCTTCATAGCTGGAGGTAGGGTAGCCATAATAAACCCACAGGAAGGAACAGATCTTCATCTCTTTGCGCGGAGCGGAAAGCTGGGTTACACCATCCGCGCTCACGCGAACAATCTCACCTGGTCCCAGTTCATAGCAGTCGTGGTATCCGAGATTGATATAGGCAAAGCTCTCAAAGGAAACACAGCAGGCCTCGTCCTTCTGTCCAACCGTCAGAGGAGTACGTCCATAGCGGTCTCTGGAAGCGTAGATGCCATCCGGGGTCAGGAGGAGAATGGTCATGGAACCCTGGATCATTTCCTGGGCATACAAAAGTCCTTCCACCAGACTCTGCTTCTGATTGATGATGGCTGCAGTCAATTCTGTGGCATTGATGCGTCCGCCACTCATTTCCATGAAATGAATGTGTCCGTTTTTGAAGGCATGATCGATCAGCTCTGCTTCATTGTTGATCTTGCCAACGGTAACGATGGCGTAGCTTCCAAGATGAGAGTGGATCAGAAGCGGCTGCGGCTCATTATCCGAAATGGAGCCAATTCCGGCATTGCCGGAAAGCTCTTCTACATCCCGTTCAAACTTTGTCCGGAACGGGGAATTTTCTATATTATGAATACTCCTCTGAAATCCGTTTTCTCCATAGACGGCCATTCCGCCGCGGCGTGTTCCAAGGTGAGAATGATAGTCTGTACCAAAAAACAGATCCATCACACAGTCGTGTTTTGATACTACTCCAAAAAAACCTCCCATGATTGTTAAACTCCTTCCAATCTGTATGTAATCGTGTCATGTGTGCAAAATACAGACTCAGTGTATCATATATCACTATATTTATACAACTGGAATTATATATAAAAATTACTAATATATATAACCGGAATGTATTTGACGGAGCTAGAATGAGGATTTACAATAAGGTTAAGTGCCAAAACAAAAACAAGATATTGATTGACAATTCAGATACTTTCTCCTATAATTAAAACCACGTTAATGAATTAGCACTTTACCATAACAGAGTATTGGAGACGGGATTATGAACATGAATAACCAGCTACTGCATACCCCGGAGGGTGTGCGTGATATTTATGCGGAGGAATGTGCCAGAAAGCTTGCGGTGGAGCAGAAGATCCAGCATGTGTTCGGCCTTTACGGATATCAGAGCATTGAAACGCCGGTATTTGAGTTTTTTGATATTTTCAAGAAAGAGCGCGGAAGTGTGGGAAGTCAGGGCATGTACAAGTTTTTTGACCGGGACAACAACACCCTGGTGCTCCGTCCGGATATGACACCTCCCATTGCCCGCTGCGTTGCAAAGTATTATATGGATGAGACAAAACCGCTGCGTCTCTGTTATCTTGGGCCGACCTTCATCAATGGAACCAGTTATCAGGGCCGTTTAAAGGAATCCACCCAGACCGGTGCCGAGCTGATCGGAGATGACACAGCAGATGCGGATGCAGAGATGATCGCCATGGTCATTGATGCCTTGCGGGAAACCGGCTTAAAGGAGTTCCAGGTAGAACTTGGCCAGGTGGAATTTTACCGCGGACTGGTGGAGGAATCCGGTATGGACGAGGAGACGCAGGAAAAGCTTCGTATCCTCATCGAAAATAAAAACTATTTTGGCGTGGAGGAGCTTTTATCCGAGCAGACCATGGGTGCGGAATTAAAAAAGCTCTTTCTGAAGCTTCCGGAGCTGTTCGGAGACATTGACCAGATCCGTCTGGCAAAATCCATGACGACCAATGCGCGTGCCCTTGGGGCTATCCGTCGTTTGGAGGAGGTACAGGAGATCCTGGACAGCTACGGTCTTGGGGATTACGTTTCCTATGACCTTGGCATGCTGAGCAAATATTCCTATTATACCGGTATTATTTTCAAGGCCTACACCTACGGAACCGGCGAGTATATTGTGGCAGGCGGCCGGTACGACAAGCTGCTGGAGCAGTTCGGAAAAAAGGCAGCGGCAGTCGGCTTTGCCATCATGGCAGACCAGCTCCTTCTGGCGCTTTCCAGACAGAAGATCCGCATCGATGTCAAAATGAATGACACTATCATCCTGTATGATCAGCAGGCAAGAGATAAGGCAATCCGCCTGGCGTGCCAGTTCCGCAATGCCGGAATCCCGGCACAGCTTACGCCAAGAACGGAGGCGGAGACCATGGACGCATATCTGGATTACGCAAGGCGGTTCCAGATGCACCGCCTCATCAGCCTTCCTGCAGATGGCAGTACTGCAGTGGTTTATGATACGGAGACAGGCGTTTCTGTCAGTCAGGCATACACCGAAACTGTTCGGGATTACATTCATTAAAGGAGACTGGCCGTTATGAGATATCTTACATTTGCGCTGGCCAAGGGACGGCTGGCAAATAAATCGCTGGATCTGTTCGAAAAGATCGGCATTACCTGTGAAGAGATGAAGGACAAGGACACTAGAAAGCTGATCTTCACCAATGAGGAACTTGGGTATCGTTTTTTCCTTGCAAAAGCCAATGACGTGCCGACATATGTAGAGTATGGCGCAGCCGATATCGGTATTGTAGGAAAAGATACGATCCTGGAAGAGGGACGAAAGCTTTACGAGGTGCTGGACTTAAAACTGGGCAAATGCCGCATGTGTGTGTGCGGTCCGGAATCGGCCCGGGAGCTGCTGCAGCACCATGAGCTCATCCGCGTAGCCACCAAGTACCCTGCCATCGCAAAGGATTACTTCTATAATAAAAAGCATCAGACGGTGGAAATCATCAAGTTAAACGGTTCCATTGAGCTGGCACCTATTGTTGGCCTTTCCGAGGTCATTGTGGATATCGTAGAAACCGGTTCTACACTGCGGGAAAACGGCCTGACCGTACTTGAAGAGGTCTGCCCGCTTTCTGCACGCATGGTGGTGAACCAGGTCAGCATGAAACGGGAGCATGAGCGTATCACCAAGATCATTCAGCAGTTAAAAAATCTGATCCAGGAGGCATAAGAGACCATGAGAATCATCAAATTAAATGAACAGAGCAGGGCAAACATCCTTGCAGATTTATTAAAGCGTGACCCAAATAACTACAGCGCCTATGAGGACACCGTACAGGCAATCGTGGACGATGTCCGCGCCAGAGGCGATGAAACCCTTTTTGAATATACAAAAAAATTTGACGGAGCAGAGCTGTCTGCAGACAACATCCGCGTGACTCAGGCTGAGATCCAGGAGGCTCTTTCCCAGGTTGACCCGAACCTTCTGGCAGTCATGAAGAAATCCATGAAAAACATCCGGGAGTACCATGAAAAACAGAAGCAGTACAGCTGGTTTGACAGCAAGCCGAACGGCACCATCCTCGGGCAGAAGGTAACTGCACTTTCCAGCGTCGGCGTTTATGTGCCTGGCGGCAAAGCTGCTTATCCGTCTTCCGTTCTGATGAATATCATCCCGGCAGAAGTGGCCGGAGTTGAGAAGATCGTCATGGTGACCCCGCCGGGAAAAGACGGCAAGGTCAATCCGGTGACCCTAATCGCGGCACACCTGGCCGGTGCCACTGAGGTTTATAAGGTGGGCGGTGCCCAGGCCATCGCAGCTCTGGCATTTGGTACCAAATCCATTCCGCGTGTCAATAAAATCGTAGGACCGGGCAACATCTTTGTGGCTCTGGCGAAAAAGGCCGTGTATGGCCATGTAAGCATCGACAGCATTGCCGGACCAAGTGAGATCCTGGTACTGGCGGATGAGACTGCAAACCCTCGCTTTGTGGCTGCCGATCTTTTGTCCCAGGCTGAGCATGATGAGCTGGCATCCGCAATTCTGGTTACCACCAGCATGGAGCTGGCAGAAAAAGTATCCGCAGAGGCAGAAGCCTTCGTACAGAAGCTGTCCAGAAAGGCAATCCTGGAGAAATCCCTAGAGAACTACGGCTACATTCTGGTAGCGGATTCCATGGAGGATGCTATTGAGACTGCCAACGCCATTGCTTCCGAGCACCTGGAGATCGTGACAAAGAACCCGTTTGAGGTCATGACCAAGATCCAGAATGCCGGTGCCATCTTTATGGGCGAATACAGCTCTGAGCCGCTGGGTGATTACTTTGCAGGCCCGAACCATGTGCTTCCGACCAACGGAACCGCAAAATTCTTCTCCCCTCTCGGCGTAGACGATTTCATCAAGAAATCCAGCATCATCTATTATTCCAGAGAAGCGCTCGAGGCAGTACACACGGATATCGAAAGCTTTGCAGAGGCAGAGCACCTGACCGCACATGCCAACTCCGTCCGTGTCCGCTTTGAATAAGAGGGAGGAACTGTATTATGGCACGCTGCGCAACGATTGAACGAAATACAAAAGAAACAAAAATCTGCCTGACCCTGGATCTGGACGGAACCGGAAAAGCAGATATCCATACCGGCATTGGCTTTTTTGACCATATGTTAAACGGCTTTGCGCGGCATGGGCTTTTTGATTTAAGTCTCCGGGTGGACGGAGATCTGGAGGTCGATACCCATCATACCATTGAGGATACCGGCATTGTGCTAGGGAAGGCGATCAAAGAGGCTGTGGGAGATAAAAAAGGCATTGTCCGCTACGGTACCATGATCCTTCCCATGGATGAGGCGCTGCTCTTGTGTTCTCTGGATCTCTGCGGACGTCCGTATCTGGTGTATGACTTAAATCTGGACCGGGAAAAGGTGGGCGATCTGGAAACCGAGATGATCCGCGAGTTTTTCTATGCGGTATCTTACGGCGCAGAGATGAACCTGCATGTAAAGCAGTTAAGCGGCATCAACAACCATCATATCATTGAGGGCGCCTTCAAGGCTTTTGCGAAGGCACTGGACAGCGCCACCCGCTATGATGCGCGCATCACAGACGTTCTGTCTACGAAGGGTGTTCTGTAGGAAAGGAGAAATCACAATGCAGTTATATCCGGCAATCGATATGAAGGGCGGAAAATGCGTCCGCCTGACCCAGGGATTATTTGACAACGTAAAAGTATACTCCGATACTCCGGCTGACATGGCAAAGCTCTGGGTCAGCCAGGGGGCATCTTTTCTCCACATTGTGGATCTGGACGGAGCGCTGGCCGGACATTCCGTGAACGAGGATGCCATCCGGGCCATTGTATCCAGCGTTTCCGTACCGATTGAGCTGGGCGGCGGTATCCGCAGCGCAGAAGCGGTAAAAAATATGCTGGATCTCGGCATTACCCGATGCATCATCGGTACCCGCGCCGTAGAGCGGCCGGAATTTATGAAGGAGCTGGTAGAAACCTTTGGAGCAGACCGTATTGTAGCCGGTGTGGACGCCAAAAACGGTATGGTTGCCGTAGAGGGCTGGGAGAAGGTCAGCAGCCTTTCCGCCCTGGAGCTTTGTCAGCAGATGAAGGAATTTGGCGTAAAACATATTGTATACACAGATATTTCCAAGGACGGAACCTTAACCGGGCCAAACGTGGAGTACACAAAGCTTCTGACAGAAAAGACCGGTCTGGATGTGATCGCATCCGGAGGAGTATCCTGCATGGACGATCTTGCCCGTCTGCATGACTGCGGTATCAAAGGCGCCATCATCGGAAAAGCATTGTATGAGAAAAAAATCAGCCTGCCGGATGCGGTAGCGCGGTTTGAACAGGGAGAATAGCTATGGCAGAATTTAAACGGTTACTGGCGCAGCTTTGCTGCGATGAAAAACAGGAAGAGGAGCTTCTTTCGTATGCGTCCGCATGCGGCAACGATGGCGCGGATGGCCTGGTATTTGTGGACAATGCAAAAACGGATGAAGAGCATGAATTTCACATCGGACTGATCCGGAAAATGGCAAGAACCATCGACATTCCGATTTTTGCCGGCGGACGGGTAAAACGTCTGGAGGATGTAAAGAAATATCTTTATGCAGGCGCTAAAGGCGTATTTCTGGATGCCTCTGTCGAGGAAAATGTAGATATGATCAAAGAAGCGGCAGACCGATTCGGCAGCGAGAAGATCTTCATCCGTTTAAATGACGCGGCACAGACAAAACGCATTCCGGAATATGCCCAGCTTGGCGCCTCCATGGCATTTCTGGGAGAGGAAGTACTTCCGGAGGCCGCAGAGGTGATCCGCACCATGGAGGAGCAGATGCACTATTATGTCATGAGCTCATCCGGCGAAACCGAAGCACTCGCAAAAGAACTCAAGGCAGAGCCTGCTGCCGGAATCATTCTGGTAAATGAAAAGCCGGAAAACGGAAATTACATGGAGAAAAAGCAGGAGCTTGGCGCACTTGGCATTTCCGTTGATATTTTAAAGAGCAGCGTTTCCTGGGAAGATTTCAAGAAAAACGCTGACGGCCTGGTTCCGGTCATTGTCCAGGACTTTAAGACCTCGAAGGTTCTGATGCTGGCTTACATGAACGAGCAGGCTTTCACAGACACCCTGCGTACCGGCAAGATGCACTACTACAGCCGCAGCCGTAAGAGCCAGTGGTTAAAGGGGGAAACCTCCGGACATTTCCAGTATGTGAAGTCCCTGCATCTGGACTGCGACAATGATACCATCCTGGCAAAGGTTCATCAGATCGGAGCGGCCTGTCATACCGGCTCCAGAAGCTGCTTTTTCCAGACTCTGGCAGAAAAGGACTATCGGGAAACCAACCCGCTTAAGGTATTTGAGGATGTCTTCTCCGTGATCCAGGACCGCAAGATCCATCCGAAAGAAGGCTCCTACACCAACTACCTGTTCGATAAGGGAATTGATAAGATTTTAAAGAAGGTCGGCGAGGAGGCCACCGAGATCGTCATTGCGGCCAAGAACCCGGATCCGGAGGAAATCAAGTATGAGATTTCAGATTTCCTGTATCATGTCATGGTACTGATGGCGGAGCGCGGAGTGACCTGGGAGGACATTACCGAGGAACTGGCCAACCGTTAGCAGATCGAAAAACAGCAAAATGTAGCTGGTGAAATCATAACAAAAGTCAATATTAACAGAGATTGGACATGGTATAATCGTTCAAATGATGGTATAATTCAATGGCATCATAATTTTGACAGGAGATTATCATCATGGAACAGACAAAAGAAAAACATGACCAATACTATGAAATGGCCCATGCGCCGGTAGGACGCGTGATCTCTAAGCTGGCCGTTCCGACCATCATCAGCATGCTGGTGACTTCCATCTACAACATGGCGGATACTTTTTTTGTAAGTCAACTTGGGACCAGCGCCTCCGGTGCCGTGGGTATTATTTTTTCTGCCATGGCCATCATCCAGGCATTGTCCTTTATGATCGGCATTGGCTCCGGCAACTACATTGCCAGACTAATCGGTGCCGGAAACCGGGAACTGGCGGAGAAGCTTGCTTCCATTGGGTTCTTTACCGGCTTCGGAATGGGACTTGTCATTACCGTACTTGGCACGGCCAATATTCATGTGCTGGTTATGATGCTGGGATCTACCGTGACCATCGCGCCTTACGCGGAAGCCTATGCTTCCTACATTTTACTTGCGGCACCGTTCATGATGACATCCTTTATCATGAACAATATCCTGCGTTTCCAGGGAAAGGCCCTGTTTGCCATGGTCGGCATTACCACCGGCGGTATTTTAAACATTATCCTGGATCCGGTTTTTATTTTCGGCATGGATATGGGAACGGCAGGAGCGGCGCTGGCTACCGGAATCTCGCAGTTTGTCAGCTTCTGCATTTTGCTTGCCATGTGCAATCTTCGCAGGGACTGTATTTCCATTGACATCCGTAAATTCCGTCCGACGCTTAAGCTTTATGGGCAGATCCTTTACGGCGGTGTGGCATCCTTAGGACGTCAGGGCATTGCCAGCGTAGCAACGATCATCATGAATATCATGGCACAGCCCTATGGTGACGCAGCAATTGCAGCCATGTCCATTGTCAACCGTTTTATGATGTTTGTCGGCTCTGCCATGATCGGTTTTGGACAGGGCTTCCAGCCGGTCTGCAGCTATTGCTTCGGAGCTGGCATGTACAGACGTGTGAAAGAGGCCTGCCTGTTCTGCATTAAGGTCAGCACAGCTGTTCTTTTGCTATTTGCCGTGATCGGCCTGATATTTTCCGGCAATATTGTGGCAGTATTCCGCAAGGATGATATGGATGTGATCCGGATCGGTACCCTGGCCCTTCGCCTGCAGCTTTGCACGCTGCCGCTCATGGGTATCACCGTTATGGGCAATATGACACCGCAGTCCATGGGATATGGCACCTGGGCTACAGTGGTCTCCACCGCAAGACAGGGGTGGTTTCTGATCCCACTGCTTCTGTTCCTGACACCGGCCATCGGCATTCTTGGTATCCAGATCGCACAGCCGTTAGCTGACATCGGAACCACGATCCTGGCAATCTGGGTTCTTCGTTTTATTTTTAAAGACTTGCTGCTGAAAGAAGAAATGTCTGAATAGAAGAGGGTGTGTAAAATATCAGATATCTGGATCATCAGGCCAGCGCACTGAATGCGAAAAAATGAAAAGTCATTGTAAAACAGAATTTGTAAAACTGTTTTGCAATGGCTTTTTTGCTGTTTTTACATGGATTTAACATTCTCTTAACTGCGGTGAGATAGAGAAATCCTCACTGCTGGTATATGCTAAAAAGGATGAGTAAATGAATTTGTCGAGTATGTACAAAGGAGAAGGAAAACATGAACGAAAACGTTAAGATCTTTTTTGGCCTCATCGGTGGTCTTGCCCTGTTTTTATATGGCATGAACAGCATGAGTGACGCACTTCAGAAGGCCGCGGGAGAGGGAATGAAAAAGATACTCAGCTTTCTTACCAGAAATGCAGTGATGGGAGCTCTGGCAGGAGCACTGGTGACTGCAGTTTTACAGAGCAGCTCCGCCACCACTGTCATGGTGATCGGATTTGTCAGTGCAGGTCTGATGAGTCTTCCTCAGGCCATTTCCGTTATTTTCGGTGCCAATATCGGTACGACCATGACGGCCCAGCTGATGGCATTTAAGATCAGCAATTATATTTATCCGATTATTTTTATCGGTTTTCTTCTGAATTTTATCAGCAAAAAAGAAAAAAGTTTTGCGGGAACATTTGCTGGAAGATTCCCGTATGCATTACACGATCCTCGATGCCGGCGGACCGTCAAACATTGTTCCGGGAAGGGCGAAGGCTGAATATATGCTGCGCTCTTACAGTACAGACTATCTGGAAAATGTGATTGTTCCAAGATTTCAGGATATTTTAAAGGGTGCCTGTCTTATGACCGGAACTACTTGTGAGATAGAGCGCAGCTATCCGTTCCAGGCCAAAATCCCATGCATGACATTAAACAATCTGATCATGAAAATGCTGAGGAATTTAAAGCTTCGCAGCTTGCCGGACCAAGAGAAAAAACGGGCTCTACAGACTTTGGAAATGTAATGTATGATGTTCCGGGCTGCTGTATCCGGACCGCTTTCTCCCGGAGGGAACCGCAGCACATTCCAAGGAATATCTGGAAGCCGGAAAAACAGAGAAAGCACATGAGGCACTTCGATACGGAGCAGAAATTCTTGCCGGAACCTGTGTGGATATTCTGGAACGGCCTGAACTTCTTTCAGAAATCCAAACGGAATTCCGGGAACGGAAGCAGAAGGAAAAGGACGTATCCTTTTAAAAATAAATGAAAAAATAGCGGAGGCGCCATTGGCGCGGCCGCTATTTTTTGTAAAAACAGTTTCCGCCGACAATCTTATACGAGGAATAATCTTCCGGTGAAATCCGTTTGGTAGAATTAAAATAAAGGTAATCTCCGATATTATTGGAACCGCACAGTGCGTCCTTTGAGGCCTTCAGCGCAGTTTTGGAAGGCCCCTGAGCCAGAAAACTGTCCAGCAGACCGGAAGATGCGCCGGGAAACTGATCGTCTGCGTAGATGACACTGGAAATGGACTTTCCCCAGTGTTTTGACTTTACGCGGTTGATGATACAGCTTGCAACGGCAAGCTGGGCATCATAGGAGCCATTTCCGGTTTCCATGGCTGTGCAGGCTGCAAGCAGATAGACCTCATCATCTGTTGCGGAAATCACATAAGCAGGTTTTGCCTGTGCCTCTGCTCCGGAATGAAGAGCAGCCGCTTCTTTTTTTGCATCGACCGCAGCTCCCGGAACTGGTATGATTTTCGCGTATTCCGCTGAGATATAGCCGCTTGCGTCAGCCTGAAGCTGAACCTTGATCCAGCCGTTTGAAGATTCCAGGAGCGGAAACGACTCCCCCTGAGCTGCCTGTTTTACGATTACGGCATCTGTGGAAGGGGTTTTACGCACATTTAATGTAACCGCAGTGACTTTGGCTCTCAAAAGTCCAAGCTCCTTTGCAAGAGGCTCAATGTCCCTGCCGAACAGAAGATAATCATCCTTCAGCCAGCCCTCAAGCCCGCCAGAGCAGATCCTTGTCCAGCCGTTTTTCCGGTCAAGAACCGTTCCTCCGGAGCCACGGTAGCATTTTCCGATGATATCTGCATCGGTAGAAGGGCTGGTCCGCATATTCAAAGGCTCATTTTTGACATTGGCCACTGCCAGATTATCATAGGAAGAGGCAGCAAAGGACGGAGCAGCAAAAGCCGCTGCAAACACGAAGACAGCTGCAGTAAGCGCTGCCACCTGTTTCAGTACACCAGTGGAAGCGGATAGTATTTCAGAGATTCGTCGTTTCATGTATATTTCTCCATGTATAAATGCAGTTCTTTGTTAAAATATTACAAAAGTATTACATGAAGAATATACCAAAATCCTGAGGATTTGTCAACTTCCGGCAAATCAGGACGTGCTGTGAAGCTGTTACATCACAAGGGGGAGCTACGCAATATCAATGTGCTTCACGCTTTCGCGCCGTTCCTCCGGGAGATTGGAAGCTTCAAAAGCAAGATGAGAGCTCTAACAATCCATGAATTATTTCTATGAATAATAAAATATACATAATTATTATCTATTGATAATTTTCAAAAACCGTGCATATTGTGTACAATCTGCCTAAAAAAGTTAATTTTTTACGTTTCTCATTTGAAATTATTATGATAATGCGAGTTCTATCAAAATACATAATAAATAAAAATTTATCAATTGATAAACAAAAAAATAACGGCACTGTCAAAAAGATAACGATCGTTGCAACAATCAGACACCTGACTTATAATGGCGGAAATGGCCATGAAAACAAGAATATAGGGAGATAATGTATGAATCTGTTTTCACCGGCTCAAATTGCCGAAAATTATGTTTCGATTGGAAAAAGTAAGGTCAACACTGCCATTCCGAAGATGTTTCTGCTGGCCGTGATGGCTGGGGTATTCATTGCGCTTGGCGGAGTTGGAGCAACCACGGCAGCCGTGGGCGTACAGCCTGCTGCTATCGGAAAGCTTCTGGGTGCCTGCATCTTTCCGGGAGGCCTCACCATGGTACTTCTCGCCGGAAGTGAGTTATTTACCGGAAACTGTCTTTTGACGGTTCCGCTTCTTTCCGGAGAAGTAACGCTTCCCGAGGTTCTCAGAAACTGGATAGTTGTCTATCTTGGAAATTTTGCCGGCGGGCTTCTTGTGGCTGCCGGAGCCGTATATTCGCATCAGCTCCGCCTGTTTGGAAATGGCATGGCGGTATCCGTGATTTCCACAGCGGCCGGAAAATGCACGATGAGCTTTTCAGACGCGCTCATCCGGGGAGTTTTCTGTAATTTTCTGGTCTGCATCGCAGTCTGGATCTCATTCGCGGCGAAAGACGCAGCCGGAAAGGTTATCGGCCTGTTTTTTCCCATCATGATCTTTGTGCTCTGCGGGTTTGAGCACAGTGTGGCAAATATGTATTATATCGGAGCTGGCCTTATGGCAAGGACCGTACCGGAATATCTGGATGCGGCACTTGCAGCCGGGCTGAATCCTGATGTGATAAATCTGGGCAATTTTCTATTCGCAAACCTCCTGCCGGTCACTATTGGCAATATTCTTGGCGGCGGCGTGTGCGTAGGCGGCGTATACTGGCTTGCCTATCTCAGGAAAGCAGATTAGAAAAACCCAACCAGGAGAATGAAGGTATAGAATAACATGAGTAAGATTTTTCTTGCTGATTCCAAAAGCAACGATGTCAGGATTGGCCGTCTTTTGGAAACATTTCGAGCAAAAATTAAAGCATATCCGCCGGGTTCCCCGCTTCTTCCGGGAAAAATCTATGACTCCAATCAAAAAAGGACATCCTTCACGATGTCCTGAAAATCCCTGGCTATAAAAGGCTGTTCTGGGGAGTGGCGGTCAAACCCGGTATGCCCACGATTGGTGCCCTGTACCAGGATAAGGTGATGATCTGCCTTTCCGGCAATCCTTATGGAGCGGCAGTAAACCTGGAGCTGATAGCTCGAACGGTTCTTGCGAAAATGCCCGGTGGTCCGTTATGTGCGTGCTTTTACCGGGATGGGCATATCTATGCGGCAAATGGCTCCAATGCGTCTGGTATCATCAGCAATTTAAGCGGCTGCAACTGCCTGATCGAGATTCCGGCCGGAACTTCCGAAGTGCGAAGCGGGGATCAGGTTTCAGTGGTGCTGTTTGCGTAATGCGGCGTTGGTTTCAGGCTACACGATATCAATGTTCTTTACGCTTTTGCGCCGTTCCTCTTCGATGGCGGCGTAAAACTTTCTGGTAATGTTCACATCATTGTGTCCGAGAATATCGGCAACCAGATAAATATCATTTGTTTTCGCATAAAGGGCGGAGCCGTAGCTGCTCCGCAGCTTATGCGGTGTAATCTTTTTCTTCGGTGTTGCCACAGACGCATATTTCTTCACCAGATATTCCACGCTGCGCACAGTCAGGCGTTTCTTGCGAAGGGAAAGGAAAAGCGCCGGTTCATCCTGTGTGCCTGTCCCTCTCTCAATTGGGCATAGAGTTCTGCGTTCTTCCAGATACCGTTCTAAATACTGCGCAACCTCATCGCTAAAATAGACGGTTGCTTCTTTTCCGCCTTTCCGGTGGATATGAATTCCCTGTTCTTTTATATCTACATCCGACAAATTTAAGCCCACGCATTCCGATACACGGATACCGGTTCCAAGCATCAGCGCGAGGAGGGCACAGTCCCGCACCTTTGTTTTCTGATGAAACTGCTTCTGTCTGGGAGATAATCCGGCACCGCTTTCTGCTTCTTTTAGCAGTTCTTTGATTTCCTTCTGGTTGAGCCGGACAATCTCTTTCTCCCGGATCTTTGGCACCTGCATGGATAAGGTGGGATTGACCGTAATCTGACCAGTGCGCTGGAAATAACCAAAGAAACTCTTTAGCGAGAAAAATTTCCGTTTGATTCCCTGCTCTTTGTTGGTGTTTCGATGGTCCGGGTCATCTGGACGGTACTTCAGGTATTCCAGATAACGTTCCAGATCAGTGACGGAGATCTGGCGGAACTGTTTCATGGTGAAATCTTTGGCAGATAATCCGAAAGAGCGGATTTCTGGTTTAGCTTCTGTGCATATTGAGGGGGAACCGGTGGCGTGTCTGCTGGTTAAAAAGTCAAAAAACATGCCGATGTCATAGGCGTAAGAAAGCCTTGTCATGGAAGATGTGGACGGCTCAATTCCGCGGAAAAAATCCGCGCAGAAGAGTGGGAGAGCAGAAAGCAGCTCCTGCAGCTTAGCCTCATTTTTGCGGTCACGCTGTTCATGGTACGGCAATTCTGTCATGACGTATTACTCCCTTCCGGTATTTTGGGCAGCAGCATCTGCTGTGATACCTGTGTCTGGCATTTCCGAAATTTGCTTTGTATGCTGTTCTGGGGTGCTTTCCCGGGTCAGCTGCAGCTGTAGCTGCTCCAGCTCTGCCTGTAGCCGTACGGTTTCACGATCCGCTTGTCTCAGCTCCTCCTGCATTTCCCGTTCCTTTGCGATCACGGCCCGTTCCTGCTCCAGCTCTGCCTGCATCCGCACCTGCTTTAACATAGCCTGGGTGTCGGAATCCTTATCGGAAAGCTGCCGCTTCAGATCTGCAAGCAGTATCCGGTCCTCGAGTCTCTGGTTTTCCATTTCGCGGACCTGCTGCTGCGCCTGCGTGGCAATCTGCTCCAGATTTTTCTTCTGTCCGGTTTCATGCTCCAGAGTCTGCTGAAGCTCCCGGATTTTCAACTGAAGCACAGCAGCTTCTTTCTGAGCCTGTTTCTCAGCTTCTTTCAGGGCGTCATACCGGACCAATTTCTGCTGAAGCTCCTGATTTTGCAGTTGCAGAATGCGGTTCATTTCTTCACGGTCTGAGGCGGCCTTTTTTGCAGCCTCCATCTGTTCGATGGCATACTGAGCCTGTTCCTGCAGATGCTTTTGTTCCTCACGCAGGGCAGTTGTGGCAGTATCCGAATCCTTCTTTTCTGTCTCCATGAGTTTTATTTGTTCTCTCAGTTCATCAATCGTCTGATCCTTCCGTTTTAAATCAGACCGGAAGTGTTCCTGTACGCGCAGCTCAGCATTGCTGCTCAGTTCAATACTGTTGATATATGCCGATAAAATTTCTTTCAGAAGCCGTTCAAAATTTTCTATTTCTACGATACGGCCAGGAGTAGCAGCTTTGGCATTGTTCAGCTCCAGGATCTGCATCAGATGATCAAAGCCCTGTGCCTGGTTCATTCCATGAGAGGTGCAGAACTGGCGGAATGCTTCCGCGGAATCCGGATCAATGCGGAAGTTCACCTGTTTGCTTTCTTTTGTAGTCTTTTCTTCTTTCATGTCGTCATCCTCCTGAAAACAGTATAACACAAGGCAAATACTCCGTCAAACAGAAGTGAAATTTCCAATTATGATTGCTATACCATTCTATACAGATATATGCTATACATAGCATTGTGTAATGCGATATCAGATCAAAAAGCGTAGAATGGCAAGCGCGAAAGCATGAAAATAATGTCAGATAAATATTCAAATTATAAATACAATTTAAAAATCAGGCAGAAAAATGCTCAAAAAATAGAACATGCATTCGAAATACGGCTCCTATCATTGCGCAAAACCTTAGTTTTGCGCAATATTTAAACTGAACATTTACATTTCTGGAAAAAACAGATATAATTCAAGGGATTTTATAGCAAAAACGTACAGGAGGTGAGATTGCGATTATGTCGATACTGTTTGCTGTAGTATTTTTAGTGCTGATTTTTAAATGTGTCGGTCTGGCCCTGCGTGTTTGCGGAACGCTTCTGGGAGCTCTGTTAAGTCTGGCCGGTTTTCTCCTGTCACTCACACTGGGGGCAGTTCTGTTCGGACTTTCTACCGCGTTTGCGGCAGTTCTGCTGCTGATCGGAATTGTATGGCTCGTGATTCGGATCCTTCTATAAAAACGGGCATCGAAAAATCCACTGATTCGGAGAGAAACTAGTATGAGCAAAAGCATGATCAATAACCGTTTTTTAGAAGAGACCGTGTTTGCGATCGCAGATGGGTACTGCGTCATTAACGATACCGAAGGAGGGTCTTTCCGACTTTTTGAAGGAATTCGACAGAGAACGGCTTTTGAAGCGTTTTGAAAACGGAGAGCGTCATATATCATTTCGTTACTGGACCCGTACCGCAACCTTTGAACCCATGCTTGCAGAAGATCACATGGCTCTGTACAGAGATGCGGAAACCGGTGATGTCATAGCAGTCAACTATGTACTTGACCGCACAGAGCATTACCGCCTGGAGGAAAAAGAACGGGCATTGGAAAAATCAAACCAGGAGTATATTAAGGTCTTGGAAGAAGAAAAAAAGCACACGGCTATCATTGAAAAGCTGACACAGGAGCTTCGCAATGAATTGGACTGGTTTTCCGTTTCTATACCAGGCGGTGTAAAAATCAGCAATGATGATCCTACGTATTCCTTTAAATATGTATCAGAACAGTTTGCAAATATGCTTGGTTACAACACACCGGAAGAACTGATAGAAGCAGGCCAGGGCAGCATTCTCGGACTCGCTCACCCCGAAGATATTACGAGCGGTCTTGCTGACGCGCTGGATCAGTATACACGCTCCGATCATTACGCAACGATCTACCGGATCCGCTGCAAAGACGGAACCTATAAGTACATTGAAGATCGGGGACAAAAGGTTCGCAAACCAGACGGAACTGTTGAGCATTGGAATCTGATGCTGGACAAGAACGATTTTATGATTAAATCCATCGCACTGGAAAGTGAAAAGAAAGCAAATCAGAGCAAATCCGCTTTTCTGTCCAGAATGTCTCACGATATGCGGACTCCGCTTAATGGTATTACAGGCTTACTGAAAATCAATGAGAATCATTTTGACGACATAGATCTGGTAAAAGAAAAAATTCCGGTAAAAGAAACAGGGGCCCCAGTATCCATTTCTTTATGGAAGTCCGGTACATTTGCGGCAGATATTTTTAAACATCTATGGCAACTGTATCAAGTATAACCGGCCTGGCGGAACGATCACTACCGTGTCAGGTTATACGGAAGCGGTCAATGGGATCACAACCTATGAATGCACGATTACCGATACAGGGATCGGCATGGGGAAGGAATTCCTGGAACATATCTTCGAGCCTTTTTCTCAGGAAAAGGATGATGCAAGAAGCATGTATCAGGGCGTTGGGCTTGGAATGGCGATCGTCAAGGGCCTGATTGATAAAATGGGTGGAAGTATTGAGATCAAGAGCGAAGAAGGCGTAGGCTCAAGCTTTATCATACGGATCCCTTTCAAAATTGCCTCGGCGCCAATCCGTGTAAAGGAGCAAAAAACAGAAGCAACCATAGAAAACCTGAATTTACTGCTTGCAGAAGACAACGAATTGAACGCAGAGATCGCAGAAACGCTTTTGTCAGATGAAGGAGCAAAGATCACGGTCGTGAAAAATGGCCTGCAGGCAGTGAAAGCCTTTCAGGAAAACCCATGCAATTATTTTGATGCCATTCTTATGGACATCATGATGCCTGTGATGGATGGGTTGGCTGCGACAGAAGCCATCCGGGCAGCAGCGCGCGAAGATGCGAAAACAATCCCAATTATTGCCATGACTGCGAATGCCTTCCAGGAAGATCAGGAACAGTGCTATAAAGCGGGAATGAATGCCCATCTGGCTAAGCCGCTGAATATGGAAAAAGTGATAAGAACGATCTATGAGCAGTGCAGGTACAAGCTGAGTGGGAGGCAGCAGAATAAAAAAACCTAACCTTTAGTTAATGGTTATCCCATAGGATCCACCGTACAATAACAGTACGGTGGATTTTTTAATAGAGGAGGAATGCAGGATGAAAAAATGGAAAAGTAATTTATTTCCCGTAATCACACTGGCGGTGTGTCTTGGACTTGCTGCCTGCGGTGGAGGAAGAAAGCCACTTGAAATCACCGTAGTGAACCGTACTACATATCCTGTGGAAGACATCCGTATCAGAGAAACGGATGGGAAAGACTGGGGAGAGAACCGCCTGGAGACAACACTGGCCCAAGGCGAAAGCATTAAGATCGATCTGGGAAAATATACGGTGGAAGAACTGGACAGAGGTTTTCAGGTTCAGTTTTACGGTGAGGATGAAAAACCGGTAAATCCGAACTATGACCCTGATACCGCGACAATTTTGGAAAATGGCAGCTTTTTGATTTTTACACCGCCGGATATCAGCGTTCCTGTGTTTGTAGACAGTGCCTATGATGCGGTAGTCTGTGACAAAAAAATTATGGAGCTCTATGCTCTGAACGATGATGGCCGCGGGGATCTGATCCCGAGTGAACGTATTCCTGTTTTGATGGGCGGAGCGCTTCCCTTTACCAATATGCAGAACCTTCGAACGGAAAACAATGAGGATGGAACGTACCGCTATGAGGATTTCACGCAAGATGGCCAGATCCTTATAGTAAATACGGCAGAGCCGACCCGGTTTGCCCCGGAGGTGCAGGATCTGGAAGATTATCTGACAGCCTGCGCCCTGTCATTAAGTGATATGGATACCTGTGAACTGCTATCTGCAAAAGCAAATGAGAAATATACTGAGAACCTGACTTATCCGGTTTATATCGTAACGTACACCGCAGGTGAGAACGAGGATACCAGGAAATGGACGGTATTTGCTGTGGATACTGACAGTTATACCTATCTTTACGGGTTCTGTGAGTCTGTGGATATGGAAGAAGATATGGATGAGATTTACCAAACTATTTTTTCGCAGCTGTATCTGAGTGATGAAGAGGGAGATTTATGAAGAAAAAAAATAAGCGGTTCCGTTTCCTCCAAACCGGTAAAGATAGCAGATGCTAAGCTATCAAAAAAGCTGGGACATTATCCGGCAATGTATTGGAAAGAAAAATTTACACGTTTTGGGAAAGAAATCATATATTTGGAATTCGAATACCCGTGGCAGGAGGGAATGAACCGTCTGTGTGTTTATCAGAGCTAAAGGTGCCAGAAGATTCGCAGCAAGAAGCCGGATACTGAAGGATAGTGTCCGGCTTCTTTTACGAGGTGCGCCTGACGGCGCACCTCGCAGATGGATATAAATTTCTGGGAGAATGTTTTATTTCTCACGGCAATATTCCCGGATCATTTTCAGAAAATCTCTTGCATGCTGCGGCAGATACCGGTTTTTCCGATAGGCGGCGATGGTAGTTGTGAGGGCCGGTCTGTGGCCGACGGAGAAGCAGAGGGCGCGGTTTCCGGTGTACTGGTTTTCATAATGGAAATAGCTCTCCGGGGCGAAGGCAGCGCCGACGCCGTCCATGGCCAGATGGATCGACATGGAGGAGTTTCTCGTGTGGAGAGAGACCGGTGGATTGATGTTGTACTCTTGAAAGAGATCCAGGGAGATGCCACCGGTGTTCTGGTCCGGGTAGAGGAGAATGAAGTTTTCCTCTTTTAATAGGGAAAGATCCAGCCACGGGTAGCGGAAGCCGGGGCGGGTAATGGCTTTTGCGGCGAGAGGATGGTTTTCATGCAGGACCAGAACGATCTCCTCAGAGCGCAGGATCTGGTAGTCCATGGTCTCGGGAAATTCATGGATATTGTAAAGGGTCAGGTCGATGGATGAGGTCTCCAGACTGTTCTCCGCAATGAAATTTACTGCTTCCATGATATTTAAGGTCACATAGGGGTATCGTTTATGAAACGGTGCCAACATCGGTTCGATCAGCGTGCTACCCATCATGATCGGCACGGCGATGTTTAAGCGGCCGCGCTGGCGGTGAGCGATATCGTCGTATTCCTGCATCCACTCATCGCCGCAGGCAACGATCTGTTCGGCGTAGTGGAGGTAGCGTTCACCCATGTAAGTCGGGTAGTAGCGGTTTTCGTGGCGGCTGAACAGCGGAGCGCCGAGACGTTCTTCCAGGTTCTTTAAGTACTTGCTCAGGGACGGCTGGGAGATATAAAGGGATTCGGCGGCTTTGCCGATGCTCTGGTGGCGGGCGATCGCCAGGATATAGCGGGCTTCTTTTAATTCCATACAGGGGCCTCCTCATAGCTTTACTGCATAAAAATTATAGATAATATGTATTTGACGTATAGTATATCACTTTTTATAATGAATGTAAAATATAAGTGCAATTGATGAAAAAACAAATATTTATAAGAAGCACTAATTAAAGCTTATCACGCACAGTTGAGAAAGGGGCAAACCAATGAAAAAGAGCAGTGCATGGTGCATGCTGGTTCCGGGACTGGTGATCTTATTTCTGTTCCTGATGATCCCGCTGCTTCGCGTTCTGGTTCCAAGCGTGTTTACGGGGGATTACCCGTTCAGCGCGTACGTGGACTTTTTTAAGGACGAGTATTACAGAAAAATCTTTTTGAGAACCGTGAAGATCGCGGTCATCACCACCTTTGTCTGTATGGTGGGCGGTATCCCGACGGCGTATTTCATCAGCCGCTGTGATAAGAAATGGAGAGGACTGCTTCTCTCTGCGTCGATCTTCCCGATGATGACAAACTCTGTTATCCGAAGCTTTGCATGGATCAATATTCTCGGCAGCAACGGGATCATCAACAAGGCCATGATCGCTATGGGACTGATCGAGAAGCCGATGAAGCTTTTATACACTGACTTTTCTATCATCATTGGTTCTGTCTACCTGTTCCTTCCGTTAATGATCGTAACGGTTGCCGGTGTTATGGAAAATATTGATGATGATATGATGGAGGCGGCACAGAGCCTCGGAGCCTCAAGAACGGAAGCGTTCATGAAAGTCATCTTCCCGATGAGCCTTCCGGGAATCATCGTCGGCGGTATTCTGGTATTTACCGGAACCCTGACCGCGTACACGACGCCGCAGTTATTAGGAGGCAACAGTAACATGGTCATGGCGACCCTGATCTACCAGAGAGCGATGTCCGTCAGTGACTGGACCGGCGCGTCCGTGATCGCCCTCATCATGATCGTTGTAACCCTGGTTGTGATCAAAGGATTTAACGCTCTGGCCGCACGGCTGGACCGCAGAGGTGAAGATTATGCGTAAAAATAAAATGTTGACCATATGGGCAGCGATCGTATTTGCATTTTTGATGATCCCGTTACTGATCATCACCGTAACGGCATTCGGCGGCGGAAGCGCCATCACATTCCCGATCGAGTCCTTCTCGACGAAATGGTTCGCGAACGTGTTCGCGTTAAAGTCTTTCCGCAGATCATTCCTGACCAGCCTTGAGGTCGCGCTCCTCGCGACATGCATCTCCCTTCTGGTCGGAATCCCGGCGGCTTACGCACTGGCGAGAGCCGGTTTAAAAGGAAAGCAGTTATTAAAGTCCATCTTCCTTTCCCCGACCATCGTTCCGGGAATTGTAATCGGCTTTATTATGTACCAGTGCCTGATCCTGACACTCAGGATCCCGGTGTTCGCGGGACTTCTCGCAGGCCATTTTATGGTGACACTTCCGTATGTGATCCGCGTAGTCGGTTCTTCGATGGAGCAGTTCGACTTTTCGATCGAGGAGGCGGCGTGGAGCCTCGGATGCCCGAAGGGAGCGGCGTTCTTCAAGGTCGTTCTTCCAAATGTGACCTCCGGAATTTCCTCAGCATTCATGCTGGCGTTCATCAATTCCTTCAATAACATTCCGGTGTCCATGTTTTTATCCGGACCGGGAGTTTCCACATTCCCGTCAACACTGATGAACTATATTGAATACAACTATGATCCGACCGTATCGGCGGTTTCCGTACTTTTAATGGCAGCTACCGTAGTCATCATGGTGATCGTAGACCGCACACTGGGTGTCGCAGCCCTGGCGAAATAAGGAGAATATGACCATGGCTTTTATGAGTTTAAATGGAATCGACGTAAGTTACGATAAAAAGAAACAGATCTTAAAGGGGCTGAATCTGGAAGTCGAGGAGGGCGAGCTTGTATCCCTCTTAGGTCCCAGCGGCTGCGGCAAGTCCACGACACTCCGCGTCGTTGCAGGCTTTATCGACCCGCAGGGCGGAACCTTCACATTAGACGGAGAGGACATGACAAAGGTCCCGGTCCACAAGCGCCAGTTCGGCCTGGTATTCCAGAGCTACGCCCTGTTCCCGCACTTAAGTGTTTATGACAATGTAGCGTTCGGGCTCAGAACAAGAAAGATGGACAAGGACCTGATCGACAAGAAGGTCAGGGAGATCCTTGAGGTCTGCGGCCTGACAGAGCTTGCCGACCGTTTCCCGAAGCAGATGTCCGGCGGACAGCGCCAGCGAGTTGCCCTCGCGAGAGCACTTGTCATCGAGCCAAAGCTACTGCTCTTAGATGAGCCGTTATCCAATCTTGATGCGAAATTAAGACTTTCCATGCGTGTGGAGATCAAGAGACTTCAGAAGCGCCTTGGAATCACCACATTATTTGTTACACATGATCAGGAGGAATGCTTCTCCATCTCCGACAAGGTGGCTGTTATGAACGGCGGTGTCATCGAGCAGTTTGACACACCGGAGAACATCTATAAGAGACCGGCGACAGAGTTCGTCGCGAGATTCATCGGTTTCGAGAACTTCCTTGAGCTTGCGAAAAAGCAGGACGGCGTTTATACAGCACCGGATGGAAGCGAGTTCTTAACTTCCGTGGATCTCGATTGCGAGAAATTCGCGGGAACGATCCGCCCGGACGATATCTGTCTGGCAGATGATGTTCAGACGGAGAATGTCTTAAGCGGTAAGATCGGTGTCCGCACATTCCTCGGTAAGAGCTACCAGTACGAGGTTGAGACTTCCGCCGGTGTCCTGAAGGTAAATATGGGAACTGACCATGTTTATAAAGAGGGCGAGGAGATCCGGCTGTATCTGCCGAAGGATAAGCTGATTCTCGTGAGAAGATAGGAGACAGAGATCTTAGGGCACAGGTCATGCGCCGAAGGGAGAACCGGAAAGATCGAATCGTTCTCCGGACGGAAAACAATGAAGGGAACCATCGCAGAATGTGGGGGATATGAACGGATAGTTCCGAAACAGACCCATATTCATGCGGGAAAATATGCAACTGCCCATTTGTACAGCTTGTGCGGAAAGCACAGACCTGCCGGACAGTTACAAAACATTATCTCAAAAAGAGAGAAAGAGGAGAAAAACCATGAAAAAAACAGCAGCAGTTGTACTTTCCGCAGCAATGATGCTTACCGCCTGCGGCAGCGCATCCACAACAGAGACCACAGCAGCAGGAAGCCAGGCAGCAGGCTCTGAGGCAGCTTCTTCCGCAGAAGAGACAAAGGCAGCTTCCGGAGACGCACAGAAGCTCGTATTATCCACATACGGTCTCAGCGAAGATATCTCCGAAGAAGAGGTTTACACACCGTTTGAGAACGAGTTCAGCTGTGAGATCGTTACTGAGACAGGCGGCACAAACGACCGTTATACAAAGTTAGCGGCAGACCCGAACTCCACCATCGATGTGATCGAGCTCTCCCAGGCTATGACAGCGAAGGGCACTGACGAGGGACTTTTCGATACGATCGACTTAAGCAAGATCCCGAATGCTGAGAAGCTGATCCCGGCTGCAAAGGAGATTGCAGAGGCAGGACAGGGTGTTCCGTACACCATCAACAGCATCGGTATCATCTACAACCCGGAGCTTACAGGATTTGAACTCACAAGCTTTGATGACCTTTGGGACGAGCGCCTTGCAGGCATGGTTTCTATCCCGGAGATCACAACAACATTCGGACCGGCTATGGTTTACGTTGCAAGCGACCACGCAGGCGTTGACGTAACAACAGACAACGGCGAGGCTGCTTTCAAGGCACTTGCTGACTTAAAGCCGAACCTTGTTAAGACTTACACAAAGTCTTCCGACCTGATCAACATGTTCACATCCGGTGAGGTTGCAGCAGCAGTTGTCGGTGACTTCGGCGTTCCGACGATCGTAGCCGCTAACCCGACACTTGTTTACGTTACACCGGACGGAGCTTACGCTAACTTCAACACCATCAACGTAACAAAGAACTGTGCGAACAAGGAGCTTGCTTACGAGTACATCAACTACCGTATCAGCGAGGAGCTTCAGACAAAGACAGGTAAGGCATTAAACGAGGCACCGACAAACAAGGACGTTACATTCACTGAGGAAGAGTCCAAGGATATGACCTACGGCGACAAGGCTGCAAAAGTTAAGGTTGTTGACTATGCTTTTGTAAACCCGATCTTAAATAACTGGATCGACCAGTGGAACAGAACGATCAACAACTAATAACGAGGAATTTTATATGAGACCCGATTTCATTCTGAAAAATGTCATGGTCTATCAGACCTTCAGACAGTGTTTTGAAAAGCGGGATGTGGCAGTTGCAGGGGAAAAGTTTTATTGCGTTTCCCCTGCAATTTCATATCCGGGAGTGCGGGAGATCGACGGAAAAGGCAGATACATGCTGCCTGGTCTCGTGGATATCCATATGCACATCGAGAGCTCGATGACATATCCGGGCGAGTTTTCAAGGATCACGCTTCCATATGGAGTAACAACGGTGGTTGCCGATGCCCACGAGATGGCGAACGTGTTCGGCATGGACGGCATCCGGGCTTTTATGGCGCAGAAGACGAAGCAGGATATCTTCTGGGCGATCCCGTCCAGTGTACCGGCGACAAATGAGAAGTTAGAGACAGCCGGGGCGTCACTTGGTGTAAAGGAAATTTCTGAGATGGCATCCTTAGATGGAGTTCTCTGCCTTGGAGAGATCATGAACTATAAGGATCTCTCAGCAGAAGGCGAGAGCCGGACGAGGGATCTCATCAATGTGTGCCGGAACGCGGGAAAGAATCTCCGAATCGAGGGGCACTGCCCGGGACTTACGGGGGCGGATCTTAACCGCTTTATCTATGAAGGTGTTGATGCGGACCACACCCAGCAGACTCCACAGTCAGTGATGGAGAAGACAGAGCTTGGGATGTTTCTGGAGCTGCAGTTCAAATCCCTGACGCCGGAGGTCGTGAAGACCGTCTGCGACAATGAACTCTATGAGAATGTGGCGCTGGTGACGGATGACACGATGGCAGATAAGCTTCTGACCGGACATCTCAATAAGATTATCGAGACGGCTGTAAAGGCGGGAATGCCGATGGAGAAGGCGATCTACTGCGCGACCTGGACACCGTCGAGACGGATGCATCTGGATGACAGAGGGATGATCGCGCCGGGAAAGATCGCAGACTTTATGCTGCTGGACAGTCTGGATGGGATCGATCCGGTTGTGGTTTATAAGAAGGGCGAGTGTGTGTACTGCAAGGACAAGGAGGCTTACGGTGCGGCAGAAGCTGCGGCGTGCAGTTTCCCGGCTTCTTTCTACCACACGATCAACTGCCGTCCGGCGGAAATCTCCGACTTTGTGTTAAAGGCGGAAGATCCGGAGGCGAAATGGGCGGAAGTCAATGTCATGAAGATCGGCACCTTCGGAACGGCAACCACACCGGTGAAATGCAGAGTCGAGGTGAAGGACGGTGTGCTTGACTGGAAGTCGGCAGGACTTTCCCTTGCAGTCGTTTTCGAGCGGTACGGCAAGAATGGAAATATCGGATATAGTCTCGTGGAAGGAGCACTGACGAAACCGGGCGCTGTGGCCACCACGTGGTCCCACGACAGCCATAACCTGTTTGTCCTGGGAACAGATGAGAACGATATGAAACTGGCCCAGAGGCGCGTCCTGGAGCTCCAGGGGGCATATGTGGTGTTCGCTGAAGGAAGATCCCTGGCAGAGGCGGGACTCACCATCGGCGGCATCGTGTCGGATCAGCCCATCGAGGTTCTCGGACAGGAATTAAAGGAAGTGCGGACGGCGATGGAAGGTCTCGGATATGTGAACAACAACGTGGTCATGTCCATGTCCACGCTTTGCCTTCCGGTGTCACCGAAACTGAAGCTCACGGATCACGGGCTTTTGACGGTGCCGGGGCAGGAACATGTGCCGTTGGTTGAGAAGTACGGGAAGTAGTTTTACGGCCCGCCGCCGTTTTTTCTTCGCGGATAGTGGAAGAACCGGATCAGATCGAAATTATGAAGGATGAAATTAGAACGATGAAGAAGATTATCAAAAACGGCATTGTTGTGACGATGAACGAGGCAGGTGATGTCTGGGATCATGGTTATGTGATGTTTGAAGATACAAAGATTCTGGCAGCAGGACCGGAGGAAGAGCTTGAGAAGGCGCTTCAGGCGCTTACTGCGCAGGGGATTTTAAAGGCTGGCGAGACCTTCGAGGAGATCGACGCAAAGCGCGCCGTCGTGATCCCAGGCCTCGTAAACACCCACTGCCACCTCGGCATGATCCCGTTCCGCGGCCTCGGGGACGATTGTAAGGATCGCCTGCGGGTGTTCCTGCTTCCGATGGAGAATCAGGCCATGGACGCGGAGATGGCCAGGCTTTCCACGCGATACGCCATAGGCGAGCTGCTGCTCTCCGGTGTGACGACAGTGCTTGATATGTACTATTTCGAGGAAGTTGTGGCGAAGGTCATGGACGAGATGGGGATCCGCGGAATCGCCGGTGAGACGGTGATGGAAAAGGATTCCTGCGACAGTAAGAACGCGGATGAGGCCATCGAGCGTGGAATTGCACTGATCGAGGCGTACAAAGATCACCCGCGCGTTTCCGGAGCGATCACGCCCCACGGAACGACGACCTGCAGCCCGGAGACTTTAAAACGGGCATATGAGGAGGACGTGAAGGCGGGAACCGTATTTACGCTCCATGTGGCGGAGATGGACTACGAGATGACCCAGTTGAGGGAACAGTATAATATGACGCCCATCGAGTTTATGGAGCATATCGGAGTCCTCGGACCGAATACGCTGGCGGCCCACAGCATCCGCACGACGGAACATGACGTGGAGATCCTCGCGAAGCACGGAGCGTCCGTGGCCCACTGTATCGCCTCCAACACGAAGGCCGCAAAGGGCGTGGCTCCGGTGTCCCTGATGCATAAGCACGGCATGTCCGTCGGCTTCGGTACCGACGGTCCGGCGAGCGGAAATACGCTGGATCTGTTCATCCAGATGCGGATGTGCGAGAACTTCCACAAAAATGAGCTCCACGATCGCAGCGCGTTCCCGGCAAAGGAGGTCGTTTCCATGGCGACGATTGAGGGAGCAAGAGCGTTAGGACTCGGCGATATCACTGGTTCCATCGAGCCAGGAAAACAGGCGGATCTCGTCCTCGTAGAGACCAACTCCCCAAATATGTTCCCGGTATACGACCCGTATTCGGCTCTTGTGTATAGCGCGATTGCATCGAATGTGAGAGATGTTTATGTTGCGGGTGAGTGCCTCGTAAAAGAAAAGAAGCTTGTCCGTGAGGACTTCGCGAAGATCAGGAATGACCTTCGGGAGAAGATGGAGCGGACAGCGTTTAAGGATATGAAGAATCTGGTGTAGAAGATAGAAAAACGGGGCTGTCGCACTAACGTGCGGCAGCTCATTTCATATTCCCAACAGCTGTTATGATAAGTTTAACGTGTTTGTAATTATTTTCCATATATGGTAAAATAATATCATAAAAAATATATGAAATAGATAAAGATATTGACAAACATGTTATAATACGCTATTATAACATTACAGACAAGGAGGAGCATATGGAACAATCCATCAGGCTTGATAAAGATTCTAAGGTACCGCTTCACCAGCAGTTATATTCTTATATAAAAGAAAGGATAGCGGACGGCTTTTACAAAGAGAATGAGATCATTCCGTCAGAGAAAGAAATGCAGGAGATGTTTGAAGTGAGCAGGATTACAGTTCGCAGAGCGATATCAGATCTGGAACATGATGGCTATCTGATTAAGCGGAAAGGGTGTGGAACGGTTATTTGCCCGCAGAAAAAGGAACGTGATATGTCTGTATTCAACAGCTTCAGCGGTGATGCGAAGGTCAAGGGGGATAAACCGGGCTCTATCATTCTGCACTGCAAGGAAGTGGAGGCGAGCGTTAAGATTGCAGAGATGCTTCAGGTGGAAACTGGGGAAAAAGTTTACTCTCTAAAGCGGCTCAGGCTGCTCAACGGGCGGATTATTGCTCTGAATGAGACGTATGTCAGCGGCCGTCTGGGATTTGCACTCAGAGGAGAGGACTTTGATTCTACGACGTCGCTGTATGAGTACTTAGAACAGCATGGAATTGTACTTGGGAGCGCAGATGAGACCGTGGAAGCAAAGATGGCGACTTCTGAGATTCGAAGGGAACTGTTTTTGGAGGAAAGCAAGCCTCTGGTCTACAAGGAACGGGTTACATATGACATGAACGGAAGGCCGGTGGAATTTTCGGAGAATTCCTACTTGTCGGATTCTTACAAATACTATATTCATATTACCAATGTAAGAGGGGAGGGAAATACGGGTGAAAAGGTATGATTTCCATTCACATCTGGGGAAGACCAGATCAGGAGACGCGAACAATGCGGATCAGCTGGTAAAGGAGCTGGGTGAGTTTGGAATCACAAAAGTGGGTATCTGTTCTTTATCAGGAAACGGTATGAGGCCGCAGAATGACCTTGTTTATGAAGCCATGTGCCAGTATCCGGGTATTGTTGAAGGTTACGCGGATATTGATCCCAAGGCTCCGGATGCGTTTTTAGAGATTCACCGGACGCTGGGAGACATGAAGATGAACGGAGTAAAGTTCATGCCATGGAAGCACGGCTACGCAGTAGAGAACTGCCCGAGTCTGGGTTCTGTAATTGATGAGATCGGAAAATATGGAGTTCATATTCAGATTCATGGAGGCGCAAGCCCTTTGTGTACACCGTTTGTCTGGATCGAACATGCGAAGCGAAGGCCGGATATGCGGTTTGTATTTACCCATGTCTGCGGCCGGGAGTTTGGATACAGCTGTATCGAGGCAATCCGGGACCTGGATAACTTCTGGGTAGAGACGTCAGCGAATATGGAAATTGACATACTTAGAAAAGCAGTGGAGGTTCTGGGACCGGAACGAATTCTGTTTGGAACCGACTGGCCATATAAACCGACCAATATTGAAATCGAGAAGTTGTATCATTTGGGGCTTAACGAATCGGAGTTGGAGTTAGTATTTTACAGGAACGCCGAGAAGTTATGGAAAAGGAAGGAGCAGCATCATGGTTGTATCACACATGAGAATTGATGACCGGCTGATTCATGGGCAGATTGTAACAGCGTGGATATCGGACTCGAAAGCTGGAGAGATCCTTGTGGCCGACGATATGGCGGCAAAGGACCCGACTCAGCAGATGCTTTTGAAGCTGGCAGTTCCTGCGAAAATCAAACTGACAATTGTATCAATTGAAAAAGCGGCCGAAATTTTAAAGACAGATCAGTCGGATACAAAAGTACTGCTGATCGTAAGGAATCCGAAAACGGCATTAGATTTATTTGAACGGGGCTTTTATATTGAGAGTGTTAATGTGGGGAATATCAGTAATGCCCATTCAACGGTGGGGAGAAAACGCCTTTTGCCTTATATTTACGTAGAGCCTGAGGATATTGCAAATTTAACGGCGATTGCAGAAAAAAATATAAGACTTGATGTGAGGGCGGTACCAAATGATAAGTCCATAGACGGACTTGCACTCATTTACAAATAGGAGAAGGGAGAAGCGTATGAGTTTGTTAGTGAAAGCTGTCCTTGTAGCACTGGTTACATGGCTGACATTTTTTGATAAGTACTGTACACAGTTCTTTACATACAGACCAATTGTAATAGGACCGATTATCGGACTGATCATGGGGGATTTGAAGATGGGTCTGATGGTAGGCTGCACTATTGAACTGATGTTTTTGGGGCAGGTATTTGTCGGTACGGCGCTTCCGCCGGAGGAGACATTCAGCACGATTATTGCAACTGCATTTGCCTGCATTTCAGGAAGCACCGAGGTCGCACTGGCAACCGCGCTGCCGCTTGCAATTTTAGGGCAAATGGGCATGTACTTCAGAAATATGGTGCTCTGTGTATGGACTCAGCACAGGCTGGAGGCCGCTGTTGAGCGGGGGAGCAGAACGGGGATTACCATGAACTGCCTTATTCTGCCGAATGTATTCAATTTCGTACTGTTCTCTGTACCTGTTTTCCTGGCAATCTATTTAGGTGCAGGACCGGTCCAGGCAATTATCAATGCAATTCCAAAGGTTATTATCGACGGTCTAGCTGTAGGTGGCGGAATGATTGGTGCCGTCGGACTTGCACTGCTGCTGAAGTGTATTAATGTAAAACATATCTGGTACTATTTTCTGATTGGATTTTTCTTCTCCAGCTTTTTGAATATTAATCCGATTGGAATCACACTGATTGCAGTTGTATGTGTGGCTATGGCCTATTATCGCGAAATGGACAGGGAGGTAGCATAATGGCAGGAAATCAGACTGTAAATACCGACTTAACAAAACTTAACAAAAAAGATCTGCTGAAAATGTATATCTATTCCCAGGCATTCGTAAGCGGTTTTAACTACGAAAAGCAGGAGGCGCCGGGATTTGCATTTTCCATGATGCCGGTGATTGAAAAGGTATATAAGAATGAAGAAGATAAGAAAGAAGCGTACAGGCGTCATACAGAGCTTTTCCTGACAGAGGCGAGACTTTCCCATTTCGTTATCGGTGTAACGGCAGCCATGGAGGAGCGCAACGCTAATGAGCACGATATTGATCCGGTCAGCATCAACGCCATAAAGGCAGCGCTCATGGGTCCACTGGCGGGAATTGGTGACTCCCTTTACCATGGAACACTGCGTCCTATTATTGCAGGCCTGGCAGTATCCATGGTGATTGCCAGCGGATACAGCAGTATGGTGGGGCCGCTGCTCTTTGTCCTTGTTATGGCAGGTGTAGGTCAGCTTCTCCGTTACTTTGGCATTTTTAAAGGTTACGAGAAGGGGATTGAATTTGTCGGTGCCATGCAGAGTTCTGGTCTGATCGATAAGATGACGAGACTGGCGGGAATTGCCGCTTATGCAGTCATTGGTGGTTTTGTGTACAAGTTTGTAACGATTAACGTTCCGTGGACTTACAAAGCCGGAGAGACGGTGGTAAGCCTTCAGTCCACTCTGGATGGGATTGTTCCGGGCATTCTTCCCCTTTTGTATACGCTGCTGATGCTGTGGTTGATGGATAAGAAGAAAATGAATCCGGTAGTTCTGATGCTGGTTACCATGCTGGTAGGTATTGCCGGATATGCGGTTGGAATTTTAGGATAGTTAAGGAGTAAAAGATGATTATTGATTATCATTCCCATATAAAATGGGATCGGGATACAAATCAATATGATACGGCTGCATTGCTTCAGGACATGGAGGAAAACCAGATTGATAAACGTGTGGTATCCGCGCTTGCCGGATTTTCCACGAGAGAGCAGAACGGCGCAGTGGCAGAGCTGGTAAAAGCCAATCCGGATCGGATCATTGGGTCTGCAGTGATTAATCCCAAGGAACGCGGCTGTGTTGAAGAGATGGAACGAATTGCGGCTTCCGGATACTTTAAAACCATCGAGCTGGATTCCATGGAACACTGTTACTATCCGGAGACTATGCCGGTTCTTGACACGATTATCGAAATAGCGGCGGCAAACCACATGCCTGTGAATGTATTCACGGGCTGGGGCTGCCGCACCATGCCGGCGCAATGGGCGTATTATGCCAAACGCCATCCCGATATGACGATGGTTCTTCTTCATATGGGAACCACGGACTTTGGCTATGGCTGCGTGGAACTCGTTCCCCAATATGAGAATCTGATGGTGGAAACCTCCTGTATGTACGAATTTCCTATTTTGAGAAAGGCTTTCAGTCAGATACCGAAGGAACGTTTTCTCTTTGGAAGCCACTATCCGGATAAGCTGACAGTATGCTCGGTTCATACCTTTGATTTACTTAAGCTTCCTGAAGAACTGAAGGAGTGCATGTTCTGCAAGAACGCAGAGCGTTTGCTTTCCTGTTTTTCGAAGGCAGGAGGAGGCACGGCTGAGTAGCTGGCTACAATATAAATAGGGAAGAGGGAGTATCATGAATAAAGAAGAAGTGCGACGACTGTTGAATAACCAGTCATCCAAACTGTTTGACGATATCGTAAACAGCCGCGTCCTCGGTGCTAATAATCATATTCGTATGATAGGGGAAATTATGCTTTTGACTGATGAGGACGAGTCGGAGAATGGAAAAAGCGTTCTCTATAAGGTAAGAGAAATAGCCCGCTTCTTTATGGAAACAAGAGGGCAGCAGAGTCGGGCGATTTATAACGCGATATGCTATTATATAAAAGGCCTGGATGACCTTGAGAACGCAGAGGAACGGGAGATACGGGAGCATATTGCAAATCGGATTAAAGCTTACGGAGCGGAGGCCGCAAAGGATATGGACACACTGATCTCTTATGGTGTTCATATTGCGGAAAACTTGGATACGATTATGATTTTTGACTATTCCAGTACCGTGGATCGTTTTGTGGCAGAACTGAGAAGAAAACGTACCATCTATATACCGGAGAGCCGGGCGCTTGATGGGGGGCGGCCTTTCGTAAAAACTGCGGTAGAAGCGGGGCACGAGGTTCATTTTATTCCTGATACAACGATGCTGGTTGCTTTAAAAAAGTGTCAGGCAGCATTCATGGGGGCAGAAACCGTTTATCCTGACGGTACGGTTTTTAATACAGTCGGGTCGGATATACTGGCTATTCTGTGCCGCCAGATCGGGATACCTCTTTATGTTCTGACTCCGATGATTAAGGTGGATACACGGCCTGTCTATGGATATAACAGGTTGTCGCCCATGCCGTTTGACTATGGTCCCCGATTGGCAGGAGCGTGGGATATGGAGGCGAAGAAACGGGTGGATTTTAGAGGAATTAAGCTTCTGGAAATTGCTCCAGAGTACATCCGGTCATTAATTACCGAGAAGGGGATTATTCCGTCTTCTGCCTTCTTTCATGAGGCGATGGAATATGCGCGTTTTTTAGAGGAGGTGTGAGAGCGGTATGATGTGTGGTAAAGAATTTCCAGTGGCACTGGCCATGATACAGCCAGAGCCGTTTCCGGGAAGTTTTCGGCATGATGGAATGCCGTTTGAAGAGATTGTCGCTGTGTCATTAAAAGAAATTGAGATGATTCAGGACAATGGTTTTGACGGATATATTATTCAGAACCGCAACGATGCGCCTGTCCGGCAGCAGGCACTCCCGGAGACGGTTGCTTATATGACCGCTCTGGCAATGGAGTGCAGAAGAAGATACCCGGATATGATACAGGGGATTCTGGTCAACTGGGATGGCGTAGCTTCGTTGGCAGTGGCAGCTGCGGCAGGCTCAGATTTTATACGGGTGGAGCACACCTATACCGGAGTGGAAGTTGGGTATGCCGGTATGCTGGAAGCACAGTGCGTGGACATCTGCCAGTTTAAGAAAAGGATCGGGTCTCATATTCCGGTTTATGCGGATGTACAGGAAGTTCACTATGAACAGCTGGCGGGAAAGAGCATTGTTGACAATGCATGGGACACGGTGATGAACGCATTTGCAGACGGGCTCTTTTTAGGGGGACAGAGCTGCGAAGAGAGTATTGAAATTATTAAGAGTGTACGAAAACGTCTGGGCAGCAAAATTCCTATTTTCTTAAGTTCCGGCGCAACTGGGGATAATATCAGCGAGATTCTACAGTATTACGACGGTGTCAGTGTGGGAACATGGGTGAAAAATGGAAACATGAGAAATCCAATTGACCCGGAGCGGGCCAGACGGTTCATGGAAGGTGTGAAGACAGCTCGGAAACTGCGTGAAAACAACAGAGATGAGGAGAAGTTATGATAGGAATCATTGTTGCAGGGCATGGGAATTTCGCGTCAGGTATTACCAGCATGCTGGAGCTGGTGGTTGGAAAACCGGAAAACTATGAGTATATTGATTTTTTGCAGGGAGAATCACAGGAAGCTCTGGAGAATGACTTCAGAGAAAAGCTGAATAATCTGAAGGACTGTGAAAAAATAGTAATTATGACGGATATTACCGGAGGTTCTCCGTTTAAATCAGCCGTTACTTACGCTGTTTCGGATGACAGGCTGAATGTTATTTCCGGGACAAATGTGCCAATGCTGGTGGAACTGATCTTCCGACGTATGAATTCTGACGACAGTGAAGATCTTATTCAGTCTTCCATGGACGCAGGAAAAGAGCAAATCGTTCGATTTCATAAGGATATGCTATGAAGCTGATAAAAAATGGTACAGTTTTGACTGCGGAATCCGAATTTAAGGGAGACATTCTGATTGATGGAGAAACCATAATGGCCGTTGGGAAGAACCTGGATCAATTGGCCGATGATATGATTGATGCGTCCGGCAAGTACATTTTCCCGGGAGGTGTGGATGAGCATACTCATTTTGGCTCTTTCGGGGGAAGACTGTTTGAGACAACAGAGGCGGCAGCAGTCGGAGGGACGACAACCATTGTTGACTTTGTCCCTCAGGAGAAAGGCGATTCTCTGGGAACAGCAGTTGAAAAACATGCAGCTAAGGCCTCCGGCATATCCTGTGTGGATTTTGGTTTTCATTCCATGGTGATGGATATGCAGCCGGATACGCCGGATCAGATAAAAGAGCTTCCCAAACACGGTGTATCCTGTGTGAAGATGTTTATGGCATACAAAGGAACTCCCTTCTTCATGGAAGACATTTCAATCCTTAAGGTGATGAATGAGAGTAAACGCCACGGAATTACCATGATGGTTCATGCGGAAAATCCGGATATGATATCATTTTATACAGAGCGATTAAAGGCAGAAGGGCATCTCGCACCGGTTAACCATTCCTACTCCAGACCGCCGGTTACGGAAGAAGATGCAGTTCGTCATGCAATTGCTATGGCGCAAGTGGCGGATGTACCTCTTTTTATTGTTCACGTATCGACGAAAGGCGCTATGGAAGCAGTCAGGGAGGCTTATGCCGGAGGACAGTCTGTTTTTGGGGAAACATGTACCCATTATCTGGTGCTGGATACCTCTTATCTTGCTCTGCCGGATTTTGAAGGCGCAAAATACGTCTGTGCGCCGCCCCTTAGAACAAAAGAGCATCAGGAGGCATTGTGGGAAGGAATAGACAGAGGCTGGCTGAATGCAGTCAGCTCGGACCACTGTGCTTTGGTCGGAGGCTTTGAAAAGAAAAAAGAGGGACTGGAGGATTTCACAAAAATACCAAATGGAATCCCTGGCGTTCAAAACCGGATTTCAGTGCTATGGAGTCAGGGAGTGGCCAAAGGGCGTATATCTAAACAGCGGTTTGTGGATCTGATTGCCACCACCCCGGCAAAAAACGCAGGCCTTGCGAATAAAGGACAGATTGCTCCCGGATTTGATGCGGATCTCGTGATATATGACCCAGATTATCGCGGAATTATAACGCAGAAGGATAATCTGGAAGGCATTGGCTATGAGACGTTTGAAGGCTTTGAAATGACAGGGCGCCCGGAACAGGTTTTTCTAAGGGGGATGCTGGTTGCAGAGAACGGACGCTTTATCGGAAGTAGGGGCTGTGGACATCGGATCTATGCAAAGCCGTACGCTGCTGCGTATAAGCATTACAGGCCGGCTCTATGGGCGCAGAAGTACCCTTATTTATTTTTTAATGCATTATAAATGAGCTTAATTTGAGACGGGCGATATAAGGCGGGCAGTATTTTGCCCGTCTTTATTCATGCCTTTATGAAAAGATATTCAGCCGCATTGGCACAAAAGAAGGAATATGATAGATTAAGCTTTGTCAGGAATGATTACCATGAATTACAAATGCTTTTTCTTTCGCCGGAAAACAGGAAGTGTGGCGGCTTGGCTCCTCACTGCTTTTGTTCTAGATCACCTTATTTTTCCTTGTCAGTCCCCGCCTGCCTTTTCATTCATCCGGCGGTACGATATCAGTTATTGATAAACAAGGCTGAAGAAACCGCGTTGAAAATAATAGGGCGTGTGAAAAAACGAGAGTTTTTTCATGCGTCCTTTTACTTATGGATGTAATAGTAGTTATATTACATAAAAAAGGGTATAGTTCCCCCTACCCCATAAGAATACTATTATGAAATCCTATGCGGCAGTTGCAACTTTTTGCTGTTTGTTGTGATATTTATACAGATTGTGTCCGATAGAAACGAGAAATACTTCAAGCAATACAGATTTTATTCCTCTTCGGACAATTTTTTTGTACCAACGGTCATTTTTCATGATACCAAAGGTACCTTCTGCCTGAATAGATCTGTTCATCCGTAGAAGAGCCCCCTGGATACTTTCGAGATTTTCTATCACTTCCTGATGCATTGCTGTAAGTTCGCGGTTAATCCGAACACTACGGTTTTCGTCTGTCTTTTTACATTGCTCTGCATACGGACAGCCGGAGCAGTCTTCACATTGATATACTTCTTCCTGACGTCCATACTTGTTCCCTTTTACATTTTTACGATACTGAAGATAAAATTTTTTTCCATTTGGGCAACGCATAATTCCGTCTTCTTCGATTAAAAAATTCACTGCACGAAATGGATCTTCCCGATACTTCTTGTCGGTAGTCTCTTTCTTGAACATGGAAAATTTCATGTACTTTTCCATTCCGTGCTGTTCACAGAAAATGTAATTGTTGTAAGAACCATATCCGGCATCTGCTACTGGGTATTTTGGATAAAAACCATATGTCGTGTAAAACTTGTTCATCAGTGGAACAAAGCAATCCATATCTGAGCGATACTGATTTACATCGACAACAGCAATGTATTCATCTGCAACACCAACCTGCACATTATAAGCTGGAAGCAGCTGATCATTTTCCATATAATCTTTTTTGATACGCATGAAAGTTGCAGAATGATCTGTTTTGGAGTAGCTGTTGCGCTCTTCTCCGCAGATCTTTATTTTTTTTCACATATTCTTCTAACTTAGTAGCATATTCCCTAAGTTTCTCATAATGTCGTTGCTGCGTGGTTTTACGATGTCCCCTGCCATGAACATACATTGTTTCATTAATCCGCCAGGCTTCTGCATACTGTTCAGCAGCTTCCTTCAGACACTCTGGTGCGTACTCACTATTTATACAAAGTTTCATACCTGTACATGAAAGTTTCTCATTGATTTCTTTAAAAAGTGTAGTGATCTTATCAAAGAGACGGTATCTGGATTTTTCTGTCGCTTTTTTCCATACCCAGGAGTATTTATTCGCATTTGCTTCAAACTTGAATACATCAATGTATAGATGCTGAAGATCCACATGCTCCGTCTCGAAGATTTTTTTGTTTATTTCTTGAAATATTTCTTCAATGGAATCAGCAAGCACTTCGTTAATGAAGTAGCCGAAAGTACGGTAAGAAGGTGCTTGATGATCCATAAGATACATGAAGCGGAGATTATCTTTACACTGATCCTCCAGTTCACGCAATGATATATAGCCATTTGCCATAAATCCGAACAAAACTGTTTTCAACATGCTGACTGGGTCATATCTGAGTCTTCCTGTATAATGTTGAGGAATATTTTTCAGATATTTCTCCAGCTCGATTTCTCCCATAAATCTGTCAAAAATCAGCACCGGATCACAGATGTCCAACTTTGGAGCTTTGGGAAAGATTATGTTGCGGAAACGCATGAAATACCGTATAATAGTTCAGTTTGATAGATGCAGATTACTATGAACCAAGCATAAAATAGTTAGGAATAAGAAACGCATATGAGAAAATTAGCATTGAGTGATGAAATCCTCTTATCGGTGCAGCAGCCTGCCCGGTATCTGGGTAATGAGATGAACGTGATCGTGAAAGATCCGTCTAAGGTGGACATCCGGTTTGCCATGTGTTTTCCGGACGTTTACGAAATCGGCATGTCTCACCTTGGCATGCAGATCCTGTATGCCATGTTTAACAGGCGGGAGGATGTCTGGTGTGAGCGTCTGTTCTCTCCGTGGACGGACCTCGATAAGGTGATGCGGGAGCAGCATATCCCGCTGTTTGCGCTGGAATCCCAGGATCCGGTCAAGAATTTTGACTTTCTTGGCTTTACCATCCAGTATGAGATGTGTTACACCAACATCCTGCAGGTGCTGGATTTAAGCGGCATTCCGCTGCATGCGAAAGACCGTACGGAGGAGGACCCGATCGTCATCGGAGGAGGTCCGTGTGCATACAATCCGGAGCCGCTGGCAGCCTTCTTTGACATGTTCTACATCGGCGAGGGTGAGACCCAGTACGATGCGCTCTTTGATCTGTACAAAGAGAACAAGAAGAACGGCGGCAGCAGAATGGACTTCCTGGAGGCAGCAGCCAAGCTTCCGGGCATCTATGTGCCGATGTTTTACGATGTGGCTTACAACGAGGATGGCACCATTGCCTCCTTCACCCCGAACAAAGAAGGTATTCCGGCGACCATCACCAAGGAGCTGGTTATGGACATGAACGATGTTCCGTATCTGGAGAAGCCGGTAGTTCCTTATTTAAAGGTTACCCAGGACCGTGTGGTTCTGGAGATCCAGCGCGGCTGCATCCGTGGCTGCCGTTTCTGCCAGGCAGGCAACATTTACCGTCCGCTCCGGGAACGCAGCCTGGAGTATTTAAAGGACCACGCCTATAAGATGTTAAAGAGTACCGGACATGAGGAGATTTCCTTAAGCTCCTTAAGCTCCAGTGACTACAGCCATTTAAAAGAGATCGTAAATTTCCTGATCGATGAATTTCAGGGCAAGGGTGTGAACATTTCCCTGCCTTCCCTGCGGATCGATGCTTTCTCCTTAGATGTCATGAGCAAGGTCCAGGACATCAAGAAGAGCAGTCTGACCTTTGCGCCGGAGGCCGGTACCCAGCGCATGCGCGATGTCATCAATAAGGGACTGACCGAGGAGATCATCTTAAAGGGAGCAGCAGAGGCATTCCACGGAGGCTGGAACCGTGTAAAGCTGTACTTTATGCTCGGACTTCCGACAGAGACCAGAGAGGATATGGAGGGTATTGCCCTGTTATCCGAGAAGGTGGCAGAGCTTTACTACGATGAAATCCCGAAGGAGCAGCGCAACGGCAAGGTACAGGTGGTAGCAAGCTCTTCCTTCTTTGTTCCGAAGCCATTTACTCCGTTCCAGTGGGCACAGATGTGCACCAAGGAGGAATTTTTAGAGCGTGCCTATATCGTAAAAGATAAGTTCAAGGAGATGTTAAACCGCAAGAGCTTAAAATACAATTACCATGAGGCAGATCTGACAGTGCTGGAGGGTGTTCTGGCCCGCGGTGACCGCAGGGTGGCAGCTGTCGTAGAAGAGGTATATAAGAACGGCGCCATGTTCGATTCCTGGGGTGAGTATTTCAACAACGATACCTGGATGCAGGCCTTTGAAACCTGTGGCGTGGACCCGGATTTCTATACCGTAAGAGAGCGCAGCCTCGATGAGATCTTCCCGTGGGATTTCATTGACGCTGGTGTGACCAAGGAGTTCTTAAAGCGTGAATGGCTGACCGCCATCAGCGAGAAGGTAACTCCGAACTGCCGTCAGCAATGTTCCGGCTGCGGCGCGAGAAAATTTGGAGGAGGTGTCTGCTTTGAAGATAAGAATTAAATTTGCCAAGGAAGGCACCATGAAATTCATCGGCCATCTGGATATCATGCGTTATTTCCAGAAGGTCATGCGCCGGGCCGATGTGGATATCCGTTACAGCGAGGGCTTCAGCCCGCACCAGATTATGTCCTTTGCGGCACCGCTTGGCGTAGGCTTAGAGAGCCGCGGTGAATACGTGGATATTGAAGTGCTGAGCACTGATTCTTCCAAAGAGATGCTTCGCCGCATCAATGAAAACATGGTTGAGGGCATGGAGGCACTTTCCTATAAAGCTCTTCCGGATGATGCCGGAAATGCCATGTCCCTGGTAGCAGCAGCCGACTATAAGGTTCGTTTCCGCGAAGGCTACGAGCCTGCTGACCTGGATGCTTTCTTTGCCGGGATTCCAGCGTTCCTGGAGCAGGAAGAGATCGTTATTGTGAAAAAGACCAAAAAGGGAGAGCGTGAGGTGGACATCCGCCCGCAGATCTACCGGATGGAAACACGCCCGGATCATATGATCTTTTTACAGATCGCGACCGGAAGCGCGGCAAACCTGAAGCCGGATGCTGTCCTCCGCGCTTACGCAGAAAGCCGCGGCGAGACCCTGGGTGAGTTTGCCCTGATGGTGACCCGCCTGGAAGTATATGCAGATAAGGGCACAGAGGAATCACATCAGTTTGTGACCCTGGATTCATTTGGAGAAAATATTGAATAAGCTGATCATTACCCGATGGAACAGCCGTGTCCTGACCGCTCTTGTTTCAGAGAAAACTACCATAGAGCTGGGACTTGCGGACACGTCTTCCGTTCTGGGAAATATTTATATTGGAAAAGTTAAAAAAATCGTCCGGAATTTAAATTCCGCTTTTGTGGATTTCTCCGATGGGTGTACCGGCTATTACAGCCTCACCGACAACAAAGTAACCCTGTTTGCTGACGGACATGAGAGAAAACTCAAAGAGGGTGATGAGATCATCGTACAGGTAGCAAAGGACGCTGTGAAAACCAAGGACCCGGTCCTGACCGGGAACCTGAATTTTTCTGGCAAATATGCTGTCCTGACTGCCGGAAAACAGGTCATCGGATTTTCTTCCAAGATTGAAGACCGGGAATGGAAAGAACAGATGCGTCCGCAGATAGAAGCACTTCTTGAGGGAAAGCATACCGGCATCATCATCCGCACAAACGCATACGGACAGGAAACAAAGCTCCTTCGGGAGCTTTCGGTGTTACTGGAGCTGTTTGAACGGGTCATAAACACGGCCCGCTATCGTACCTGTTACACCCTGCTTTACGAGTCAGAGCCGGATTATATCAAAAGTCTGCGAAACAGTCCTGCCGGAAGTCTGGAGGAAGTCGTGACTGACCAGCCGGATCTGTATGCGCGGCTGCAGGAGTATTTCCGGGTTTCCGACATTTCAGAGACTACCGGTCTGCGCTTTTACGAAGACCATCTGCTGAGCCTTACCAAGCTTTACTCTCTGGATCATGAAATGGAACAATCTTGTCAGAAAAGGGTATGGCTAAAGTCCGGCGGATATCTTATAATAGAATGCACGGAGGCTATGGTGGTCATCGATGTAAATACCGGAAAATATTCCGGAAAAAAGAATCTTGCCGACACCATCCGCCTCATCAACCTGGAGGCCGCAAAGGAGATCGCGCATCAGCTTCGGCTGCGCAACCTTTCCGGCATTATCATGGTTGATTTCATTGATATGGATACGCAGGAAGATAAAACACTTCTCATGGATACGCTCAAGGCGGCAGTTCGTCCGGACCCGGTTAAGACAACCGTAGTTGACATGACGCCGCTCAATCTGGTGGAAATGACAAGAAAAAAAGAAAAGAGACCTCTCTGGGAACAGATCGCGCAGGTTCAGAAGGAATCGTGACATGTTGCGGGAGGCAGGTAAAGGGGATGTGACATGAAGATTATCATTGTAGGCTGCGGCAAGGTAGGGCTCACCCTGACCGAACAGCTGAATAATGAAGGCCATGATATCACAGTGATCGACAAAGACGGGGCAAAGCTTCGCTCTGTTACTGATAATATCGATGTTATGGGAGTGGAAGGAAATGGCGCAATTTATCAGGTACAGATAGAGGCCGGCATCAAGGAAACCGATCTTCTGATCGCGACCACCAACTCGGATGAGTTAAATATGCTCTGCTGCCTGATCGCGAAAAAGGCAGGTAACTGTCACACCATCGCACGAATCCGAAATCCGGAATATGCCAATGAGGTACAGTATATCCGGGAGGAGCTAAACCTTTCCATGGCTATCAACCCGGAGCTGGCTGCAGCGACTGAGATTGCCCGCCTGTTAAAGTTCCCGTCTGTCATCAAGATCGATGCGTTTGCCAAGGGACGTGTAGAGCTCATGAAGTTTATCATACCGGACAATTCCGTGCTGGATAACATGCAGGTCTATGAGGTGGCTCCTCGTCTGCACTGCAGCATCCTGATCTGTGCTGTGGAGCGAGGTGCCGATGTGATCATTCCGGACGGTAATTTCCGTCTGCAGAAAGGGGACAAGATCTCTTTCGTAGCTTCATCCTCCCAGGCATCCGAGTTTTTCCGGCAGGTTGGTATCTCCAACACAACCGTTAAGACGGCCATGCTGGTAGGCGGCGGTAAGATCACATATTATCTGGCGAAGATGTTAGAGGATACCGGCATCAAGATCAAGATCATCGAGCAGGATCTGGCACGCTGCCATGAGCTGAGTGAGCTGCTGCCAAAGGCCATGATCATTCACGGCGATGGTTCCGACCAGCAGCTTCTGATGGAAGAGGGCATTGCCCAGACAGAATCCTTTGCGGCTCTGACCGGCTTCGATGAGGAAAACATCATGTTATCCCTCTACGCAGCCAGTGTATCAAATGCCAAGCTCGTGACCAAGATCAACCGTATTGCTTTTGAGAACATCATCCAGCAGATGAATCTCGGCAGCATCATTTATCCGAAAATGATCACCGCGGACGGCATCATCCGCTATGTCCGTGCTATGCAGAATTCCATGGGAAGCAACGTGGAAACCCTCTACAAGATCGTGCAGAACAAGGCAGAGGCTCTGGAGTTCCGTGTCGGCAAGGATGCGCCTCTCATCGGAATCCCGCTTGAGAAGCTTTCCTTTAAGGACAACCTGCTGATTGCCTGCATCAACCGCGGCGGGCAGATCATTACCCCGCGCGGTAAAGATACCATTGAACCGGGAGATACTGTAATCGTGGTTACCACGCATTCCGGACTGAAGGATTTAAAGGATATCTTAAGGTAAGGGGATGGGTGAATTATGAATATTGGAATCGTGTTTTACTTTTTGGGCTGGGTCCTTGGCATAGAGGGCATCCTGATGATCCTTCCCTGTGTGGTGGCTCTGGTCTACCGGGAGCCAAGCGGGTTCTATTTTCTGGGTGTGGCACTGTTCTGCGGCATCAGCGGATGGCTGCTGGCCCACAGAAAGTTAAAGAGTACCGTTTTTTATGCAAAAGAGGGCTTTGTAGCCGTGTCCCTGAGCTGGATCGTTCTAAGCTTCTTTGGCGCGCTTCCGTTTTTCCTGAGCGGAGAGATCCCACTTTTAGAAGATGCGCTGTTTGAGGTCATTTCCGGCTTTACCACAACCGGAGCCAGTGTTTTGCCGGATGTAGAGGCCTTAAGCCGCTGCATGCTGATGTGGCGCAGCTTTACCCACTGGATCGGCGGTATGGGTGTGCTGGTCTTTATCCTGGCTGTGCTTCCGCTGGCCGGCGGATATAACATTCATATCATGCGTGCAGAAAGCCCGGGACCATCTGTGGGAAAGCTGGTACCGAGAGTCCGCACCACAGCAAAGATCCTGTACCTGATCTACCTGTTTATCACAGTCGTACAGATCATTCTGCTGCTTTTTACCGGCATGCCGCTGTTTGATTCCATGGCCATGAGCTTTGGCACAGCCGGAACCGGCGGATTCGGCATTGTCAACAGCAGCTGCGGAGATTATACATCCCTTCAGCAGTGGATCTTTACCATTTTCATGATCCTGTTCGGTGTGAATTTTAATGTATATTACCTGTTTCTGATCCGCAAGCCGAAGGATGCCCTGCGCTGTGAGGAGATGAGAGGATATCTCGGGATCATCCTGGTAAGCACGCTGCTTATCACCTGGAATATCCGCGGCATGTTCCCGGATATCCTGACTGCATTAAAGCACGCGGCATTCCAGGTCGGATCCATCATCACCACGACCGGTTATTCCACCACGGACTTTGATCTGTGGCCCGGCTTTTCCCGGACAATCCTTGTGTGCCTGATGTTTATCGGGGCCTGTGCCGGAAGTACCGGAGGCGGCATTAAGGTATCCCGCATTGCCATTGCCGTGAAAACTGTGAACAAGGAGCTCTCCTCCCTGATCCATCCGCGAAATGTCAAGGTATTAAAATATGAAGGAAAAGCCATTGAGCACAATGTGCTGCGTTCCATCAACACCTACCTGGTAGCCTATATCCTGATCTTTTCAGTGTCCCTGCTGCTCATCAGCCTGGACAACTTTGATCTGACCACGAACTTTACGGCTATAGCGGCAACCTTAAACAACATCGGTCCGGGACTTTCCAAAGTCGGGCCGACCTGCAACTTCGGTATTTTCAGCCCCATCAGCAAATATATCCTGATGTTTGACATGCTGGCAGGCCGCCTGGAGCTGTTCCCGATGCTGCTTCTGTTTGCCCCGCGTACCTGGATGAGAGAGTAGCAGACACCGCGTACGTTTCCCGTATTCAGCGATGCAGCCGCGCGGCAAAAAACTTTGAAAAAAGTTGAAATACAGGATTGACAGCCGCATGGTTTCATGCTAATATACATGAGTATGTGCCGCACAGCGAGGTTTGAAAGTTCCGAGTCCATCGGATCCGGACACCGAAACTGGCGAGTAATGATAATAGGAGGTGCCATATGTACGCGATTATTGCAACAGGTGGTAAGCAGTACAAAGTAGCAGAAGGCGATATCATTAAGGTTGAAAAGCTTGGTGTAGACGCTGGCGAAACCGTTACGTTTGACCAGGTTCTTGCAGTTAACAACGGAGAGTTATCCATCGGATGCCCGACTGTAGCAGGTGCAACTGTTACTGGAACCGTAGTTAAAGAGGCAAAAGCAAAAAAGGTGATCGTTTACAAGTATAAGAGAAAATCTGGCTATCATAAAAAGAATGGTCACAGACAGCTCTTTACCGAGATCAAGATCGACAAGATCAATGCTTAATTAATCATGATTAACGTAACCGTATCTGTTGATTCCGACCATCGTTATCATGGGATTTCTTTTCTGGGTCACGCAGGTTATGCAGATGATCATCAGGAAGGACAGGAGCTGGTTTGTGCAGCTGTGTCTGCCCTGACACTCAATATGGCAAATTCTGTGGAGTATTTCACAGACGACCAGTTTGAGGCAGATGAGGACGAGCAGTCCGGGATGTTCCGTTTCCGGTTTACCGGGGCGATTAGTCCGGAAGCAGCACTCCTTATGAATTCTCTTGTGCTCGGCTTAGAGGACATTGAGGAAACATACGGAGAACCGTATATAAAAATTCGATTTGAGGAGGTGTAAGAGATGTTTAAGATGAACCTTCAGTTATTCGCTCATAAAAAAGGTGTAGGTTCTACCAAGAACGGTAGAGATTCTGAGTCCAAGAGACTTGGCGCTAAAAGAGCAGATGGTCAGTTCGTATTAGCTGGTAACATTCTTTACAGACAGCGCGGTACTAAGATCCATCCGGGTCTGAACGTAGGACGCGGCGGCGATGATACTTTATTCGCTACTGTAGACGGCGTTGTAAGATTTGAGAGAAAGGGCAGAGACAAAAAGCAGGTTTCTGTATACCCAAGAACAATCAACGAATAATGACACTGACAGGGCTTCATACTGATTACTGGTATGAAGCCTTTTTTTGGAAAGGATTTAGGTGAATCCATGTTTGCAGATAATGCAAAAATTTTTATCAAATCAGGAAAAGGCGGAGACGGCCATGTGAGTTTCCGCAAGGAATTGTTTGTGCCGGCAGGCGGTCCTGACGGCGGTGATGGAGGAAAAGGCGGAGACATCATTTTTGAGGTGGATCCGAGTTTAAATACATTAACAGATTTTCGTCATGTTCGGAAATATGTAGCACGAGATGGAGAACAAGGCGGCAAGAAGCGGTGCCACGGTGCCAATGCAGAGAACCTGGTGATCAAAGTTCCGGAAGGAACCGTCATCAAGGACTTTGAGACCGGAAAGGTCATCGCAGATATGTCCGGTGAAAATAAACGAGAAACCATTTTACGGGGCGGCAAGGGCGGCCTCGGCAATATGAACTTCGCAACCCCGACCATGCAGGCACCAAAGTATGCACAGCCTGGTCAGCAGGGTCATGAGCTCTGGGTTCAGCTGGAATTAAAGGTCATTGCAGACGTTGGTCTGGTCGGCTTTCCAAACGTGGGAAAATCCACCCTTCTTTCCCGCGTATCCAACGCAAAACCGAAGATTGCAAACTATCATTTCACAACCTTAAACCCACATCTGGGTGTGGTTGACTTAGACGGCGGAGCCGGCTTTGTTATGGCAGATATCCCGGGCCTGATCGAGGGAGCTTCCCAGGGCATCGGTCTTGGCCATGACTTCCTTCGCCACATTGAGCGCTGCCGCGTTCTGGTCCATGTGGTGGATGCCGCAGGTACCGAAGGACGCGATCCGATTGCAGATATCCGCGCCATCAACGCAGAACTGGAGGCATACAATCCGGAGCTGTTAAAGCGTCCGATGGTCATTGCAGCCAATAAGATTGACGCCGTTTACTCTGAGGACGAGGATCCGGTCGAGATCCTGAAACAGGAGTTTGAGCCGGAAGGCATCAAGGTATTCCCGATTTCCGCAGTCAGCGGTAAGGGCGTAAAGGAGCTGTTATATGCAGTATATGAGCTTCTTAAGACTGTAAACCTGGATCCGGTGATCTTTGAGAAGGAATTTGAGATTGAGTACGCCGGTGACCGCAACCTGCCGTATACGGTAGAGCAGAACGAGGACGGCGAGTTTGTAGTAGAGGGACCGCGCATCGAGAAGATGCTGGGCTACACAAACCTGGAATCCGAAAAAGGCTTCCAGTTCTTCCAGAAATTCTTAAAAGAGAGTGGTATTTTAGACGAGCTTGAGGCCGCAGGCATCCAGGAGGGCGATACCGTCCGCATGTACGGCCTTGCATTTGATTATTATAAATAACAGGAGAAAAAACATGACAAGCAAGCAGAGATCCTATTTAAAGGGACTGGCTATGACCATGGACCCGATTTTCCAGATCGGTAAGTCCAGCGTAACTCCGGAGCTGACCGCTGCCATCGCAGAGGCACTGGAAGCCCGCGAGCTGATCAAGATCACGGTCTTAAAGAACTGCCTCGACGATGGACGTTCCATCGCAGAGGTTCTGGCTGAACGCACTCGTTCTGAGGTGGTTCAGGTGATCGGCAAAAAGATCGTTCTTTACAAGCCGGCCAAAGACGAGGCAAAGCGCAAGATCGTTCTGCCTTAATATCACAGAGAAGGGGCTACGTAAAACCCAGGCCCCTGAGTACATTTTGCGAAGGGAGTGAGCTGCTTGGCCAAGATTGGAATTATGGGCGGTACCTTTGATCCGATCCACAACGCACATCTGATACTGGGCAGACAGGCCTGGAAGGAATACAGCCTGGATGAGGTCTGGTTCATGCCGTCCCACACCCCTCCGCACAAAACCGACCATCAGATCACCGATACAAACGACCGGTGTGAGATGGTGAAACTGGCAATTGCGGAATATCCCTATTTCCGTTTTTCAGATTTTGAGATTTCCAGGACAGGCAATACCTACACGGCCCAGACTTTGCAGCTTTTAAAAGAAGCGTACCCGGAGCACACCTTCTATTTTATTGTAGGCGCGGATTCCCTGTACCACATTGAAACCTGGTATCATCCGGAGCTTGTGTTAGGACACGTTACGATTCTGGCCGCAAGGCGGGAATGTGACGATGCCGCCTGTACTTTGGAGAAGCAGGCGGATTATCTGAAAAACAAATACGGAGCCGCAATTTTTCTTTTACACAGCGCTGCCATGCATATCTCTTCCCAGGAGCTTCGGGAACGACAAAGCAATGGAACCGGAATTCATGATCTGGTTCCGGACAGCGTAGAACGCTATATCAGAGAACACGGCCTGTATCAACATCCTGACCGTAGGAAGGATACATTATGATAACAGAACAGATCATCACACTGCGCAAGCAGTTAAAATCCAAACTGGAACCGATGCGCTTTGAGCACTCCGTAAGCGTATCGTTCACCTGCACCGCGCTGGCCATGCGCTACGGCTATGATATTCAAAAGGCTGAGCTTGCCGGGCTCATGCACGACTGTGCAAAGCGCTTTACCGACAGCGAGCTGATCCGTAAATGCCAGAAGCATGGGGTGGCCTTAACTGAGGCAGAAATCAAGGCTCCGGCTGTCATTCATGCAAAATACGGTGTCTATCTGGCAGAGAATAAATACGGCATCCAGGACCCGCAGATCATTTCTGCCATTGCATGCCATACCACCGGTAAACCAGACATGTCCACGCTGGACAAGATCTTATACATTGCAGACTATATTGAGCCACGGCGTGACAAGGCAGACAATCTGCCTCAGATGCGTTATCTGGCATTCCAGGATCTGGATGAGACCATGTACGAGATCTTAAAGGGAACCCTGGAATACCTGGACAAAAAAGGAAACACCATTGACCCGATGACCCTGCAGGCTTATGAATATTTTGCAGAGGCCATGAAACAGAAAAAGGCAAATATGCATATCTAGAAAAGGAGAAAATGAATGAGTCAGACAAACGAAATGGTAAAACTGGCCATCACGGCCCTGGAAGATAAAAAAGGGGAAGATATCCGCGTGATCGACATCCACGAGGTATCCGTTCTGGCTGATTACTTCCTCATTGCAAGCGGTTTCAACGGAAACCAGGTTCAGGCTATGGCTGACAACGTGGAAGAGGAGCTTGGCAAAGCCGGATACCCGTGCAAGCAGGTAGAAGGCTACCAGAGCGCAAACTGGATTTTGATGGACTATGGCGATATCATCGTGCACGTATTCGATAAAGAGAGCCGTTTGTTTTATGATATTGAACGTGTCTGGAGAGACGGTAAAATCATGGAGGCGGGTGAGTTCGCAGAACACGCAGGTGTTTAATTCCTTTTATTTCCGAAACAATAAGAAAACCTACTGTTTGAAATCGCTTCATTTTGGAAATTTCAAAAATAGTGGAATGAAATGGGTTACAAGATTAGAATGATTTGGGTTACAAGAATTCCAAAAACCGTTATCCGCAAAAAAGGTTAATATCAGCGGAATGTATTAGGATATGTCCCCCAAATACCCAAAATGGAAAATGTATATCTTTATACAATCACAGAACTTACTTTCCTGATTGTAAATATAAAACAAATGAGGCCGGTCACGGAAATTCCCGTGGCTGACCTTACATTTTGATTTAGGGGGGACGGGTACGGAAAACTTAAAATTTTAGCATCCGTTGGTTCAATGGGGGGCTCCATCAATATGATGGAGCCATTTTTACATCTGTAGCGCAGCAGCTTCTTCAGACCGTACGGATGGAAATGGGATAACATTCTTTGGAAGATGCTGTTCTGCTTCCCAGAGTGTCAGTTTCTGCTGCATATTCATCCAGCTTTCCGGCGATGTGTTCGTCGCTTTTGCAATGCGAATTGCCATATCAGGACTTAACATCGCTTTTTCATTTACAAATTCTGATAATGCTTTCCGGCTTACACCAAGCATTCTGGCTGCATCGGTGATGGTAAGCCCCAGTGGTTTTATAACATCTTCCAAGAGGACAACTCCCGGATGAGTTGGTTTTCTGCTTATCATACATGTTCCTCCTTCTAATGATAGTCCTGGTAATCCACGAGATGCGCATCCTGTCCTTCGAAATAAAATGTTAATCGCCAATTGCCATTAACAGTAACAGACCACATGTCCTGTTTGTCTCCTTTCAGCGGATGCAGCCGGTATCCCGGTAAATCCATATCCTGCGGACTGATACTTGCATCAAGACGATCAAGCATTCTGGCTAATTTAGGCGCATGCTCTGGCTGGATTCCTTTCTTGGAACCGTTCTCAAAAAATTCCTTTAATCCCTTGTGTGCAAATGATTTTATCATATTTATATTATACCGTGTAACGTGGCAGGTGTCAATTATGGATACACTTCTAAGACCGTTATAAAAATTTCAAAAGTATTTCCATATGGAAGGAGGACATCATCTGCTTTTACCAGAGAATACGTTATGGATACTGTTACCGTGATACCTGGTCTATCGACCAATGGTTCCTTACGGTTGTCCCAAACATGATCCATGATCTTCGCGTCAACAGCCATGGTTATCCCGGTTTCTTCGAAGGACCGGAAGAAGAGAACATCCGAAAATGGGACCGTATTCTGAAAAGAATGGTATTTCTGTTCCGGGAGGCAAATGAGGACACATGCAGAAAGAAGAATCCGTATGAGGCGGAACATAACCTTGCACAGGAAGCCTTTGAGGCAAAATACGGCATGTTCGGTGAGAAGCTGAAAACAGAAGAGGAGATTGCAAGAGAAATGCGAGAGCATAAGCACCGTTTGTATATGATGGACGATGTGCCGGAATATGCGGAGATCTCGAAAAAGTGGCTGGCGGCCGAGGGTGAACTACGTGAGTACCGGGATCGGTGTCTGAAGCAGGGTATGGAGCTTATGACGAAATATTTCCGGAACCTGTGGGATTGATATGCATGGGCGGACAAAAAGGAAGCGACGGGGAGTCGAAGAATGATTCTCTGCCGCTTCTGGCGTTCGCTTTCTGTTTCTTTCGGCTGTATGCCTTGCCGTTCGGCATGGTCCTCGTTGCCGGGTTCAGGATGCCCCAGGTGGAGCGCTGTAAGGAATGGTATGCTTTTTGTGCTTTCTTACTCTGTTTGCTGATCGGGACAAATGATTTTTTCATGGTCTCCTCCTTTGTGATAGCTGTATGTAAGGAAAAGGCTGCGTAACTTCCATTCCGCAGCCGGTGGTGCCTGAAACCGTACCCCGGCACCGGTGTGATCGCTCACGGGTTTTCTACAGGGGATGATTAACCTCTATAATTTGTCTGATTACTTTACCATGAACCGAAAGATACAACGGATAAAAAATAACAAAACAATCCATGCCACTGAACGTTAACAATCCCATTTGCATTTTTAAAGACCCTGTACGGAAAAATTCTTTAGAGCTCCACTTCAAACAGGAACGTCTGATTGTACTGGTCAAGGGCAATCTGCATTTCCATGATCTTACCGGAGATACGTTCATAATCCCGTTTTACCAGCTCTGGGTCATAGTTGGTGTAGCGGTATTCAGGAACGGCATTTCTGGAGCTGAATGAGTGGGAAGATTCCCTCATTTTCGGCAGGCATTTCCGCATGGTGTCCAGAGTTGTTTTCCGGTAATTAAGCTGTGCCATTTTGACCAGGATGCTGTCCACGCTCATTTCCGTATCACCGGCCGGAATCTTTGCGGTGGCGTTGGCCAGGTTCAGTGCGTGCCTGATGATGACGGTTTTCCGGTCAATTTCGTTTAAGGTATCGGAAACGGCGGAGTAGTCATACTCCGGGATGACTGGTTCCTCGCCGACGGCAGCAACGTAAGTGCGGGATGCCTCTTCCTTGTTTGTCCAGTAAGATTTTTCATCTGCCAGGCTTTTGAGCAGTTTATTGGCATAAGCCGAAGTCATTTTCATGATGTGTTCGCCTCCTCATCAATTCCTTATGACACGATTATAAGACAGGAGAGGAAAGCTGTCATTGAACCACTGGTTTAAGCCGGCCCATAAACGAGGAATATCCCCGTCAATGACGAGGATATTTTCAATGCTGGTATGTAATAATCTGCTGAGAATGATAAAGTTGTCCAGGCTCGGCAGGGATTTTCCCGCAATCCACTTGTAGATTGCTTGCGGGTTTTCAAAGCCGAACGCACCCTGGATCTCTCGGATCGTATAGTTTTGCTCTGAAAGCAGCTGCTTGATCCGCTTCCCGGTTTCCACGGGCTGGATTGACAAATACATCGGTTCCATTTACATCCCTCCATGATTCTGTACCATCCCGAAACACTGTTTTTATTCTATCACGGATGATGCGGAATGAACAGCGGAATTTATCCGGGCGATGGCTTATTTGGAAAAATGTCCGTACCGTCTGTCATCGCAATTGCAGTAAGGTCCTTCACAATGACCGTTATGAGTAAAAGAATGAGCACAGACGGAATTGCTGTGCTCATTGAGTGATTTAAAATTTGATTTATTCTACCGTTACCGATTTCGCTAGGTTTCTCGGCTGGTCTACATCCAGATTCTTTCCGAGAGAAGCATAATAGGCAATCAGCTGCAGCACGACAGCGATCGGGAACACGGTGAAGCGGTCGTCTACATCCGGAATGCGGATTCGGATATCAGCCAGATTGTCATCCACTACAGAGCCTTCTTTTGTCAGCAGAATTACAAAGGCTCCGCGGGCTTTGACCTCACGGATGTTGGAAATGGTCTTGGAGAACACATGTTCCTGAGTTGCAATGGCAATGACCGGTACCTGATCAGAAATCAGGGCAATGGTGCCGTGCTTTAATTCCCCGGCTGCATAAGCCTCCGCATGAATGTAGGAAATCTCTTTCAGTTTCAGGGCACCTTCTAAGGAAAAGGCATAGTCCAGGCCACGGCCGATAAAGAACGCATCCGGACTCTGAATGATGTGGGAAACTACCCCCTTGATCATCTCTTCCTGCGCAATCATGGTCTCCATAGCCGGGATCACATCCAGCAGGTCGGAGAGAAAGTCCATAGCCTGTTTTTCTGTAAACTTACAGCGAACCAGTGCCATGCGGCAGCTGATCATATAGAGAGCGGCAAGCTGCACAGAATATGCCTTGGTGCTGGCTACCGCAATCTCTGGTCCTGCATGGGTGTAAAGCACGTAATCACTTTCTCTGGCGATGGTGGAACCCTTTACATTCACGATTGCCAGGGTCTTTGAGCCGTACTCGTGAGCCAGGCGCAAAGCGGCCAGGGTGTCAATGGTTTCACCGGACTGGGAAATGATCAGCACCAGGGTATGCTCGTCAATCAGAGGCTGCTCATAACGGAACTCTGATGCAATGGTTACGGTAACCGGGATCCGCAGGATCGGCTCCATCAGCGCCCGCGCTACCATACCGGTATGCATGGCAGTACCACAGGCCACAATGTGGATCTGATTGCAGTCTTTGAAGATCTCATCCGGAATTTTATCATCGGAGAAATCCGGAAGTCCCTTGCTGATACGCGGGAGGATAGTATTTTTCATAGCCTCCGGCTGCTCGTGGATCTCCTTCATCATAAAATGCGGATAACCGTTCTTCATAGCCGCGTCCATATTCCAGTTGACCGTCATGATCTCTGGATATACCTTAGTAAAGTTCTCATCCATATTGTATACATGCACCTTGTAAGGAGTCAGGCGCACGATTTTATCTTCCGGCACAACAAAATACTGATTGCTGTAGGGGATCAGTGCAGTTAAGTCCGATGCAATGATCGCGCCTGCATGGGTATAGGAGGCCACCAGCGGACTCACTCTGCGGATCGCATATACTGATCCCGGCTGATCATCGAACAGGATGCAGAAGCCGTAAGAACCCACAATCAGCTCCTGAAGCTTCTGAATGGCCTTTAACGGGTCTCCGTCATACAGGGCATCCAGGACTCTTGCAGCCACCTCACTGTCCGTCTGGGAGACGAGCTGTCCTTCTAAATGGAACTGTTCCGTCAGCTCGTGATAGTTTTCAATGATGCCGTTATGGATCAGGGTAACTTTTCCGGCACGATGCGGATGAGCATTGGCATCGGTAACGCCGCCGTGGGTAGCCCATCGGGTATGGCCAATGCCGCTGTGGGCAGTTCCGTGGATATTTGCCGCACAGTATTCTCTTAAATTTTTTACTTTTCCGACCTTTTTCGCGATACAGATACTGGTGTCCTCCATACACAGACCGATGCCGGCACTGTCATAGCCACGGTACTCCAAACCGCTGAGGCCGTCTAAGAGGATCTTGCTTGCGTCTAAAGGTCCTGAATATCCAATAATTCCACACATATTATAAAAAATTCCTTTCTGTCTTTCCTGTTGTCATGGTTCAAAATGTAAAATTCGCGCAAAAATGCGTACAAAAAGAAGACTCTCCGGTTATCCTGCGTTTGTTTTGCGGTTGCCCGCATATTTCACAGAATATACACGCCCGGAGAAGCATGGGAGAGTACCCGCCGAATTTTCGATGATCTCTCCACCTCGTTAACCTGAAAAACCAGCTCTGCAGCTTTCACGTACAGTCCTCAGGTGCATGGCGCTATAGCTTTGCTATTGGACATTTCGTTCCTCCTGAAAAACGAAATCGCGTCTATTATAGACCAGAATGGATTTTTCGTCAATCAAATGCCGTTTCTTCATGAAATATTAAAGTTTCTGCTCTGTATTTCCAAAGGCTTCTGTGCTAAAATACGAAGTTGTATTATTTATAATCAAACCAAAGAAAAACGAGATAACCATATATGAAACAACATTTTGATTCTGAGCGGATTATGAAACAGCTTCTGGATTCCATAATCCGCTATAAAAGCAAATGGGCAGCCGCAGGAATGGCACTGGTTCTTGGGGCAGGAAGCATCGGCGTTTCGTTTCTGTATCATCCTGCAAGAAAAGCCACTGTGCCGGAGCCGGAAGTCAAAGAAACCACAGAAGCTGCAGTTATCGAAGCACCGACAGAGGCAGAAACCGAAAGCGTCTGGATTCCGACACTGGACGAATTAAACCTTGCTCACTATTTTACGGAGGGTGAGGAGGATACCGACATCACCAAAAGCCTGGCCGGACACGTATTCCATGAGCTGATGACCCGGGATGCAAACTGGTCCAGCGCCCTTTACAGCTATTCGGATGTCACACCTGCGGATATGGCGGCAAAGCTTGGCATTTCCAGAGAACGGATTCTTGGAAAATATAACCCGGAAGACGAAAGCCACCAGAAAGAAAATCCTTCTACCTGGACCATTGGCAACTTTCGCAACGTAAAGATCCAGGCTGTAGACGGGGACGGCCATAGCGTTTCTCCTTATTCCAACGTACCTCAGATCATGTCAATGGCCAACGTTTATACCTATTATCATAATCCGCAGGACAGCGACTCGTTCCTGTCCTACGCAAAAGCATTGTGGGAGGCATCCCATTCCTATACCATGTCTATCAGTGATGTGTACTACTGTTCCGGATGTGTCGGAACGCAGGCGGAGGAGCTGGAAAAGAAGGCATTGCTGGAGGAAGCTGAGGCTGAGAAAGAAAACCCCAATCTGGAACTCCCTTATGAAGAGATTTCTGAGGATGCGAAAGCGATTGCCAGCCAATCAGAGGAAAGCAGTGCTGAAAACCAGACCAGTGTGATCACGGCAGGTCTGGCCACTGCTGAAAAAAAGGCAAAGGAAGAAAGTCAGGCCGAAAGCAGTGCAGCAGAAGCTAAAACGAAGGAAACCATTCCGGAATCTACCAGCGGTGTGATCACGGCACCATCAAAACAGAAAGCTGCTTCTCCTTCCAATGCGGAGTCATCCACTGACTTTGCGGGCACAGAGGGAGAGACTGCTTCCACTACAGAACACGCTATGGCAGATGACCATGCCAAAGCCATGACGAAAACAGCTACCGAACAGGAAAGCATGCCGAATGCCGAGACTTCTGAAAGCACGGAGGAGAAATCTCATGCCGATGCCGGCTTAATCTGTCCGGGCCATGTGGATCTGACGATCACCATGAAGATTGGAGGTCTGAATGAAAGCGCCGGCCTGTTTGCCCTGGACGCGACAGGAAATGATGAGAGCAAATTCAGTGAGGGCGGCTGGCAGGGATGGACAGAAGAAAATCGTGCAGCAGCTATCTCCCTGGCAGCCGAAGACTGGTACCAGAAATATGGGCTCAGCGTTTCTTCCATTTCAACCGGAATCCCGTTAACAGCCGAAGAGATAGAAGCATATCTGAATGAGCTCCCATCCAATCTTTCAGAAACACGGAAAGAGCTGCTGCGATTTGCGTTAAATTCCGTAGGAAAGGTTCCATATTACTGGGGCGGAAAGCCATCCGCAAAAAATTATGAAAACAATCATTTCGGAACATTAATGCCGCCGGATGTCGATGGGCGTACCTTAAAGGGGCTGGACTGCTCCGGCTGGATCAGCTGGATTTACTGGTCCGTGACCGGGGACCATCTCCCTTATGAGGGAACCAGCGGCCTGGCAGCTCTTGGAAAACGCGTCAGCCGGGAAGAACTGCAGCCAGGCGATATTCTGATCCGCACCGGAGCAGATTCCCATGTGGTCATGTTCCTCGGATGGACATCCGATGGCAGGATCCGCTGCGTGCATGAAACCAGCGGTTCCATCAATAACGTTACGGTTGGAACGCGCAACGCCGGATGGCCTTATTACCGGCGGCTGATCGATTAAACAGACAATGTATGATACAGACCGGAAAATCCGGTAAGAGAGGAGACGTTTTGAGCTACAGAAAAGACTCTTTTGAAGGTGATGAGCTGGACCGTATGCGGGCCAGACAACAGCGAAAAAAACAGGGCCGGCCGGCCGCACCGACCGGTGATTCCTATGATCTGAGTCCGGACCAGATTGAAGAACTGGATCTGGATGATTATGATACTTATGAAAGCGCATTGAAGCAGGAACTGAACCGTACCATTGCACAGACAAAACAGGAGCAGAAAAATCCAAACAGGAAGGAGAATCGAAACGCCATGAGACAGGATCGTGCCGTTTACGAAAGACCACGAAAAAAACGGAAGAAGAAACATTCCTTCGGAAAAATCCTGCTTCTGGTGGTATGCCTCTTTGCAGGAATCTTTCTGTACCGCCATTTCCGTGCTGGCGGCTACTGGACTATTGCCGTATTTGGAGTAGATTCCCGTGACGGCAATCTCGGAAAGGGAGCCCTTTCCGATGTGGAAATGCTGGCAAGCATTAACAAAAAAACAGGGGAGATCCGCCTGGTATCCGTTTTCCGTGACAGCTATCTGCACATTTCCGAAAAGGAAAATGATTATGACAAAATCAACGAGGCCTATTTCCTCGGCGGCCATGAGCAGGCTGTGAAGGCGCTCGAACGCAACTTAAACCTGCACATTGATGATTATGCTACCTTCAACTGGAAGGCTGTAGTTGACGCCATCAATGTACTGGGAGGCGTGGACATTGAAATCAGTGATAAGGAATTTGCCTACATCAACTCCTTTATCACAGAAACCGTAAATTCTACCGGAGTCGGCTCTTATCAGCTGGAGCACAGTGGTATGAACCATCTGGACGGTGTCCAGGCCGTAGCTTACGCAAGACTGCGTCTGATGGATACGGATTTTAACCGTACAGAACGTCAGCGTAAAGTCCTCGGTCAGGCAATGGAAAAGGCAAAGAACTCCAAATTTAAGACACTGCGCACCCTGGTAGGTGCGGTATACCCACAGATTTCTACCAGCATCGGCGTGGATGATGTACTTGCACTGGCAAAGGGTGCTAAAAAATATTATATCGGACAGACCTCCGGCTTCCCGTTCTCCCATCAGGAGATGAAAATCGGCAAGAAGTCCTGCGTTATCCCAACCACCCTGGAGAGCAATGTCGTACAGCTGCATATGTTCTTATACGATCAGGAACAGTATGACGCACCGGCATCTGTAAAAGAGATCAGCAATTACATTGCGAAAAAGACCGGTCTGGGTGACCCGGGAAAGGATACGGAAACCGGAAAAAATATCGGTGTAGAAGGCAACAATGGCGGTGGACAGACAGGAGGAAAGTCTGAGCAGCCTGCCGCAGCACCGGCACAGATGGATCCGGCTGTGGAAGAAAGCAGCGAGGCTGCGGTGACATCTTCTGAATCTGCGGAAGAAACCATGGAAAGTTCTGAGGCAGAGGAAACCAAAGAGACGGAAACCTCATCCGGCGTGATCAGCGCGCCGCAGGATCGCCCGGGTTCTTCTGAGACAACCGCCTCCGATCACACCAGTGCAGGGCCGGGACCGTCTGCAGGGCCTGGATCGTCCACCAATGGACCAGGCACCTCAAATGCCCCGACTGCGGCAGAGACCAATGCCGCCTTAGAGGCGCCGGGACAGAATTCCGGAAGCGGAGCCGAAGAGGCCGGACCGGGAGTGTAAAAATTTAACAAAAAATGCGAGTGACTGCCACAGGCAAGCTCGGTGCGGATCTGTGCCCGCTCCTTTCTGCGGCAGAAAGTATGCAGGGAACCGTAAAAGGAGAAAATCGTCCGGAAGGCGGCGCTATGTTTACGCTCACGCTGCAGAGACCGTCATAATATACAGAAATCCGCTTATAGACTTGCAATCTTTGTAGAATGAGACAAAATTCAAAAAAATGGCAAAAAACTATTATACAAAATAAAATTTTTCGCTATAATAGCACCTCGGTAACAACAATACATCATACAGTTTTATGAGAACGCAGTGAGATGCACACCGGAAATCTGTGAACAGCAGCTTTCCGATATCTGAATTCAGAATGCAGTGGAGTCGCAACGAGTTTGACGGCTTCGCTGCATTTTTTTGTTCTCATGCAATCAAGGAGGAAATTACTTATGCCAAAATCTTTGAAACAGGAAATTATTTACGGAATCATGATGGTCTTTGCCATGGTTTACGCCATGGTATGCTACAACGTCACACTGAATGTCGGCGGTATGCAGAACTTTGTTTTCGCAGCAGCACTTCATGAACTTCCGATCATGTGCCCGCTGGCATTTTTATTTGACTTTTTTGTAGTTGGACCGATTGCGAAAAAGATTACCTTCCGCATCTTCAATCCGGCTGAAGATAAGATCATCTTTGTGATCCTGATGATCTCTGTTCTGTCCATCTGGATGATGTGCCCGTACATGAGCCTGATCGCAACCATTTTATTCAAGAATGGCCTGCAGCCGGAATTTTTCAGCATCTGGATCTCCACTACCATCAAGAACTTCCCAATGGCGTTCTTCTGGCAGCTGTTCGCGGCAGGTCCGCTGGTTCGTTTTATCTTTGGAAAAATGTTCAAATAAAAAAGGCATGATTTGAAACACTTGCGTTTTCATGGTAAAATGATGAAAAAAGAAAAGGACAACTGTACATGCGGACCAAGGACGAATTCAACGAACAGAAGCAGCGGCAGCAGCTCTTAAATTCAGCCTGGAAGCTGTTTTACCAGAAGGGTTATCAAAACACTACCATGGAGGATATTCTGAAAGAGGCACATTGCTCAAAGGGCAGATTCTATTATTACTTCCATGCCAAGGCAGAGCTTCTGGATTCCATGTATGAGCTCTTCGATGAAAAATACGAGGAGTTTTACCAGAGCATTGATAAAACATTGGGAAGCTTTGAACAGCTGCTTCTTCTAAACCGTTTCATGTTCGACTTTATGAGCCATCAGATTGGACGGGAGCTTCTTACCAGCCTCTATATCAGCCAGCTTTCCGGGACTACCGGCATCCGGTTCTGGGGAGAACAGCGTTCGTTTGTGAAGATTATTCTGGAGATTGTAAAACGCGGACAGGAGCGGGGCGAGATCCGGACGGATCTTGACTGTCATGCGCTTGCTGCCGACATTGTCGCAGAGGAACGCAGCCAGCTGATTTCCTGGTGCCTGGCAGGCGGCACTTACGATCTGGCGGCGGTGAGTGTTCCAAAGCTGGAGCGTTCCTACATCGGATATTCCTCGCAATATGAAGTGAGAAAAGAACAATAAATAGAGAATTGCTGATTTTTGAATGATTTTGTTGTGTTTGACTTTATTTTGGAAGGTGCAGGCAGGAAATGTTGCACCTTCTTCTTTTATTGTTTATAATAAGACCATGGTCTAAAAATGAAAATTAACAGGAGGTACTTTTATGCAGGCAACGGCACAAAAGAAAAAGAACGGAAAAGTTCTTGATTTTATTGAACGGGTAGGAAACAGGCTCCCTCATCCGTATATCTTATTTTTATGGTTATGTCTGATCCTGGCACTGATCAGTCTGGCATGCAGCATGGCTGGCGTCAGTGTGGTAAACCCGACAAACGGAGAAACGGTTCTTGCCAAGAGTCTCATCAGCAAGGATGGTCTGATCTGGCTGTTGGAAAATCTGCTTTCCAACTTCCAGGGATTCTCACCCCTTGGCCTGGTACTGGCCATGCAGATTGCCATCGGCTTTTCAGAAAAGGTAGGTCTTCTGACAACGGCAATGCGCCGCGCAATCCTCGGTGTTCCGCTGTGGGCACTGACCGCTACCGTATTATTCCTTGGTATCAACGGAAGTATTGCTTCTGAGGCATCCATCATCGTGGTTCCGGCTCTGGCAGCGGCAGCATTTGAGTCCGTTGGCATGCATCCAATTGCTGGACTGCTCGCCGGATACGCGGCAACCAATGCCGGATTTACCGCCTGCGTGATCGTTGCGGGAACCGATGTCCTCTTAGCCGGTGTAACCGAATCTGCAGCCCAGATGATTGATCCGTCCATGACTGTCAACGCCACCTGCAACTGGTACTTCATGTTCGTATCCGTATTCACTCTGACTGCGGTAGGTGTTTTCGTAAATAAGAAATTTATCGTTCCGCGTCTTGGCACCTATGATCCGGCAGACGGAGAGGGCGTTGACGCAGTCGAATCCAGCTCCGAGATCACTCCTGTTCAGGCAAAAGCACTTCGCGCAGCAGGCATTTTCAGTATTCTGTACATCCTGTTATTTGCAATTCTGGTCATCCCGTCCGGTGGCATGCTGCGTGCGGAAGACGGTTCCATCTTAAACGGACCGTTCATCAAAGGACTTGTTCCGATCCTGATGATTTATTTCATTCTGGTAGGCGTTGTATACGGCGTAAAGGCTGGTACCATCAAAAACAGTTCTGACGTTCCGATGCGGATGGCCCAGGCTCTGGAAGGCATGACCGGCTACATTGTTTTAGTATTTGTCATTGCGCAGTTCATCAATATGTTCAGCTACACTAACCTCGGCATGATCATCGCCGTGAAGAGTGCAGATGCCCTGCAGGCAGCAGGCTTTACCGGTATTCCGTTAATGCTGTTCTTCATCCTGCTCTGCTGCGTCGTAAACCTGTTCATGACCAGCGGTTCCGGAAAATGGTACATTTTTGCTCCGATCCTGGTACCCATGATGATGATGCTTGACTACAGCCCGGCTTTCGCGCAGATCGTCTACCGAATCGGTGATTCCACCACCAACGCCATCACCCCGATCTATCCGTATATCCCGATCGCCATCGGAATGGCAAAGAAATACGACAAAAACTTTGGCATGGGAAGCCTGATCTCCATGATGCTTCCATATTCCATTGCGTTTCTTATTGTCTGGGTTATTCAGATGATTGTCTGGGTTCTGTTTAACCTTCCGCTGGGTCCGGGTGTCAGCGTATTCTTATAAGAGGGAGAGACAACATGAAAAAGCACACTATGAGAGCGCGTTATGAAGCAGCAGAAAAGCTTCTGACAAAACATACCCGCACCGCCGTGTTAAACGGAAATCCAAAGATACACTGGAATGCAGACGGTACCACGTTTCAGTATGAACGGCAGGAGCGTTCCGGCAGTGAAGTTACCGCTGTTCTGGCAGAAGTAAACGGACTGACTGGAACAAGACAGATCCTGCAGAAAGCAGAGACAGCAGGGCAGGCAGCAAATGCCGGCTCTGCTTCCGGCTGTCTAAATGAAAAGGCTGTGACCATGTCCCCGGATGGTGCTTACTATCTTTCCTATGACCGACACAACCTGATTCTGACCGAACAGAAAACCGGAGAACGGATCCAGCTTACCTTTGACGGGGAGCCGGATCTGGAATACGGCTGCTATATTGATATCTACAGCCAGATTACCGTAAAACGCCAGGGATACAAGGAACATCCCCAAGTCCTCTGGAGTCCGGACGGTACCCGTTTTATCACCTACTGCGCGGACCGGAGAACCACGAAAAAGCTTCCGCTGATCGCATCCTACGCAGACAGCCTTACCGATCTGCGCCCGGAGCTTTACGAATATCCATGCCCCTTTGTCACGGATACCGACGAAGAGATTCCGCATTACAGCCTATACATCGGTTCCTTATCGAAAAAAGCACTGGTGAAGGCAGACGCGCCGGACTTTCTCTATCCGGTATTTACTTCTCCGGAAAAATCTTCTGTCAAATGGATGAAGGACAGCCGCCATTTCTATTTTACCTGGATTGCGCGAGGTTATCAGGAGGCCTGCCTTTATCTCGGTGATGCATTAAACGGAAGCTGCCGTGCTGTCATCCGTGAGACAACGGAGCAGTTTTTCAACCTTGGCGCCTTCGGCCTGCTGGACGGCTACGGAAGCTATCTGTTTTCCAACTTTATCACCAGTGACAGAGCCTATGCCTTCTGGCAGAGTGAACGAAATGGATTCGCTCATCTTTACCGCTACCGCCTGACAGAAAACGAAAGCATCTGTGAGGGTGATCTTTTTGATGCGTCTGAGAAAGAACTGATCATTCAGAAGCTGATCCGTGTCGATGAGCGGGAGAAGCAGATTTATTTTATGGCAAATAATGTTCCAGAGTGTTCGGATCCCATGTATTACCAGCTGTACCGCATCGGGTTTGACGGAAGCGGCCTGACACGCCTGACGCCGGAAGATGCCGTGCATCAGATCAGCATGGGAAGCCAGTCTTTCGTAGACACCTATTCCCGCGTGGATCTTCCTCCGGTCACGGTTCTGCGGAAAATGGATGGTTCTCTGATCTGCGAACTGGAAACGGCAGATATTTCAGAGCTTCTGGAACTGGGTTATCAGATTCCGGAGCGGATCACGCTGACTGCCGCAGATGGAAAGACGAAGCTGTACGGCATTTTCTTCCGCCCGGATCCGGGGGAAAATGGGAGCCCGAAGAATCCGGCACCAGAATGCATGGATTCTTCCTGGCCGCTCATCGATTACATTTACGGCGGTGCGCAGCTCTACAACGTTCCCCGGGACTTTACCTGGGACAATAGCATGAACCGGGAAATTTACGGTGGCCTGCAGTCTTTCGCGAAGCTGGGCTTTGCCGGACTGATCCTGGATGGCCGGGGCGTTCCAGGCCGGGGCATGGCATTCCACAGATTCAGCTATCATAACATTCACGCCTGCGCAGGCCTGGAAGACCATGTATTCTGCTTAAAAGAATTAAAACAGCGGTATCCGCAGATTGACCTGGTACGCGTTGGCATGTGGGGCAATTCTGCCGGTGGTTACGCAACCGTGTCGGCTATGCTCCAGTATCCGGGCGTATACCGTGTCGGTGTGGCATCCTCCGGCAACTATGACCAGCGGATGTATGAGCATTCCTGGACGGAGCGCTACAACGGACTTTATACCGATGAAGTTTACCAGTATGGCGACATTGCCCGCCTGGCCGGAAATCTGAAGGGACATCTGATGCTGGCTTACGGAGCCATGGATGACAATGTGACCATGGCGCAGACGCTACGGCTCTGTGATGAGCTGAATGCCCACAACAAGCGATATGATCTGGTGGTTCTGCCAAGATGCAATCACAATGTCCCGTCCGATGCGTACTTTGTTCGCCGGAAGATGGATTATTTTGTCCGGAACCTTCTGGGAGCAGAAGATTCTGGAATTTTTGAAGAATAAACGTAACTGTGAGGGTACTGAACAGTTATGAATAAACGCGGTGAAGGAGTTCAAACAGTATGAATAAAAAATACCAGGTTCTGCGGTGCGGGCGTCTTTATGACGGCGTGACGCAGGAATGGAAGAGCGGCCAGAGTATTCTGGTAGAAGATCATCTCATTGCGGAAGTTGACAGTGAAGTTTCCGTGCCGGAAGGTGCGGATATCATTGATCTCAGTGACTGTCAGGTGACTCCGGGAATGATTGATGCCCACATGCATATGGATTATTTTGACTGGCATACGGTGCGGGAGGAAGTATACACCCAGAGTGAGGAAGCCAAAACCCTGGCAATCGCGCGCTGCGCGGAAAAGGCACTGTGCAGAGGATTTACCACTGTGCGCCACGTGGGCGGCATTACCAGCAATGGATACGGAGTTCTGGATGTAAAACGGGCCATTGAGCAGGGATATTTTCCGGGAAGCCGCATTGTGGCAGCACCGATGTTTCTCTGTTCTGCCGGAAGCCACGGAGATCTTAGCCAGGGCTTTGCCAGAAATCCGCTGTTATCCAAGAAGCTTCAGCAGGAACGCCTGACTCTGGGTGCCGGAAAGGACTATTTTGTCAATGCCGTGCGGGAACAGGTAAAATACGGCTCAGATTTTTTGAAGATCATGGCCACAGGCGGTTTCTTCACGCCTTATGATACGCCGATCCAGCAGCAGCTCAACGATGAGGAATTAAAGGCCATCATGGATACAGCCCATGCCCTTGGAAAAACCGTGACAGCTCATGTATACACGAATGAGCTGATGCAGAAGCTGATTGCCTTTGGCATCGACGGCATGGAGCACGGAAGCCTGATGAACCGGGAAACCGCGCAGCTCATCGAAGAAAAGGGCCTGTACCTGGTCCCGACCTTCTGTCCATACGAGGAAGCGGTTCATTATGATCCGGAAGAAATCAAGAAAAAACAGCCGGAATTCCGCCGGAAGCTGGAACTGTATAAGGATGCGCTTCAGGCAGGACGGGAAGTAATCTGCAGCAGTAAGATCAAACTGGGCTATGGAACCGATTTTGTGGCAAATCACCAGAATTATGAAAGCGGTTATGAATACGAAGCCTGGTTAAACAGCGGAATGGATCCGTTTGCCGCATTAAAGGCCGCGACATCCGTCAATGCGGATATATTACAGTTATCCGATAAAATCGGAACCATAGAGCCGGGAAAATATGCCGATATTTCTGCATGGAAACGGGATCTCATGCACGACACGAGAGCATTGCTGGACTGCGCATTTGTAATGAAAGAGGGAAAGGTATACGACACGGAAAGCTGTCTGGAATAGCATATAGCATACGCAAAAAGGAGTATAATAAAAAGGAACACGCCGCCAGCCGCATGGACTGAACAGCAGTGTTCCTTTGCTATTTCCAACTATTCGCGAAAGAATAGTTTAACGAATAGTTGGAAAGCTACTTACCGATTGTTCCCATATAATTGATTCCATCTGCATGTAATAGATCGCTGCCAACCCATTCCTTATTTTCTGAATCATAGATGAAATCTGTCACCTGATACTTTGCTGTCCGGATGTCTCTAAGTACAACATGCAGGTTATCCTGTTCATCTGTCCATACATCAGCTTCCGGGATACCAAGCTGAACTGTATCATCAAATAAAATGTAGGAATCATTCTGACAAACAATCTGGATCAAAACATGGCCTTGGTCATCTAACATCAGTTCACCTTGTTCCAGCATATCTTTCGGAACAAGGGTCGAAACAACGAATTCTTTTTCATCGTACGTAAATGAACATGAGGAATAGATTTCCATTCCCTCGGTATTTCCTTTTGATAAACCAATTTTATACTGAAGCTTGAACGAGTCTGTTATTCCTGTTTTATCTGCTGCAGACTCTTCTGATTTATCTGCTGCCGTATCTTCCACTGACTCTTCCAGGGATGCTTTTGTCGACACAATTCGGTTCGCCTCTGTTTTATCAGATTTCTGGCAACTGCTGATCAGAAGTGATGTACTCACCGCAAGCAGAATGATCAACGTGCGATTTTTCTTCATAGAATACACCTCCAATATCAACTTGATTTTAATTGTAATACCTTTTCAAATTCATTATATATTCTGCCTATTCATACCTCAATGTCCAAAAGCAAAGCTTAATCACCGCGTAATAAATTTGTAAGATGGTTCAAAATCCAACACTATATAATCACATAAATGAAAAACGGAGTGTATAACCCATGTCATGAGTCATACACTCCGTTTTCCGAAACATCAGAGCATCATACTATACTTCCTGCTCTTCTGCTTTATCCTCGGTGATTGTCACTGTGTCTTTGTTGTCTTCCGTATCCGGATTCTGGGCTGCTTCTGAGGAAACGTCATCATCCACTAACGTGTCTTTCTTGACTTCCTCCGTATCTTCCTCCGTATCGCTATTATTTGTCAGCTGATTTGATACACTATCATTTGTATTCTTCGATTCTGCAGCATCTGTCTGTTTTTTCTCATCTTCCGGATCTTTGCCTTCAGCAGAATCCATTCTGTCTTGGTCTGTGGCTTTTTCATCACTGTCATCAGAAATGATCGTATCTTCTTCAAGAATCCGATCATCTTCTTCTGCTTCTTCCTCATCAGAGACCAACATGATTGCTGCCTCTGAATCTTCTTCAGCAATGAGTGCTCCATCACTATCAAGAATGAAGATCAGATCTTCATAACCATCTGCTAAAATTACGATTTCGTTCTGACTCTCAGTAAGGGAATTCTTACCAATGCGAATCTCGCGATCATTTGGTTTAAGAAGATATTTATTCTGATCCAGATCCCAGGAATAAGAAACTGCGGTAAGTTCCGTGCCATTTATGGTGATTGATTTCATAGCAGCGAACCAGTCATCTAATTCTTCACCGCTTAATGTTACTGTATAACAGTCATACAAATTTTCTTTTGCAGTGGCACTGACTTCCGGCGCTGCTTTTTCCTCACCGTCTTCGTTTCCGATATCACCGTTCGAACCGTCGGAAATCTTTCCATTCTGATCCAGCATGATCGTCACAGTCAGAGATTCATAACCCTCTGCCTCAATGACAATTTCGTTTTTCTCAGAATTCTCAAAAGCAGAATTGCTTAATGAAATCTGTTTCAGGATCCAGCTTGTGCGATATTCATTACTGTTTAAATCATAATCAGCTTTTGTGTACTCAGTTTCATTAACAGTAACAGAAGTGATCTTGTCAAACCACTCTGCATCATCAAACACAAGTCCGAATCCATCGGTGATATCCTTGGTTTCAACAGGGCCTGCAAGCGTTTCCTTGTTTTCTGTATCCGGATTTTCTGTTTCATCTACCAGTTTTCCTGTTTTGTCAATATAGAAGATCAGATCCTCGTATCCTGCTGCTGAAATTACAATTTTATTATTATCTTCCGTGATTTTCTGATTTCCGAGCATAACAAAACCATCCGTCTCCGAAATCGTATACTTGGCAGACCCATAAACATAGCTTCCTTTTTCGTATGGCTTACCATTGACGCTTACATCACTGATATTTTTGATCCAGTCACAGAAGTCTGTACCAAACCGGAAGGTATATGCCCCCATATTCCAGCTGTCTTCCCCATCTACTGCTGCCGGCGGCTCCTTCGCTTCACCAGGATCCGTCTGGTCCGCTTTTGAAATTTCAAAGGTGATCGTCTGGTTTTCATAATATGCAGTTTCGATCGTTACTTCGTATTCCCCATCCGTATCAAACAGATCTTTTCCAAGGATCAGCTGATTTTTCTGTTCCTCACTGATGCTGTAACCAATTTTTTCCGAGATGCTTTCCTGTCCATCCGGAAGAATGTTTTTCACGGTTCCGTCTGGTTTTTTCAATGATACCTTTGTGATATGCTTCCAGATATCTCCGCTTTCGTCTGCATCATTTGTAAGGATCACTGCATCGCCAACTTTCAGATTCTCCTCTACCGACAGATGAACATCCTTTTTATCCTTTACAACCGGTACCGAAACTGTATTATCCTGATAGCCATCCAGCTTGATCACAAGCGTATTACTGTCCTTTTCAAGACGGAACACATCTGCATCCAGCCGCAATAAACGACCACTTTCCGTTAATGCATATTTCGTGTTGGAAAGCTCCTGATAATCTCCATTAACATAGAGCTTCGCCTCCTCCGCTACAGTCTTAAGATAAGCAAGATCCTCACAGGAAAGATAAACATCCATTCCTTCTTTGATCTCCGTGATCGTATTTCCGGTCTCATCCGTCAAATGAATCACAGGAGCCTCTTTTCCAAGGTAATTGCCATTCATCTGTGTCTCACCGAGCAAGTTATCTTCCAGTACATATTTCACTGCATAAGGACGATTTGGAGTTGTCTCTGCATTTCCTGCTGCTAAATAATCCGCAAAGCTTAAATAAGTTCCGGCATTCTTTGCCTGCTCTACTGCATCCCGGTATGCTTTAAAGCTGTAAAAGGTTTTTCTGTCCTCGCCAATAACCGCATCGTAACCAGACATATCGGATAACCAGCGATCTGCAATCGCATCAGCAGCTTCATTTTCAACCTGGAGCTTGCTTAAGATCAGCGCGTTTGCGAGAAGATCCGCATCAAAAATCAGGTCAGCAGTCATCGTAGTGCTTCCACCGTCTGATCCGTCAGAACTTCCGCTGCTGCTTCCGCCGCTGACCGTTGCACTGGAGATGGCATCCACTGCGGCAAGTGTATAGGATGCATGTTCTTCTTCACGGACCGCACTTGCTGCGTCAGATACCGTAAAGGTGTAAGACATATCCTTAAATCCGGTAGCATGAACTGTGATGGTATATTTACCCGGAACCGGAATGTTATTTCTGCCGTTTGTGGCAGATTCGTCATTATAAAGAACAAAGCTGTCACCGATCAGATACCAGTCACGAATCTTTTCCAGATCTTCTGTAGTTCCGTCCGGGCGTTTCAGCTCTACACGATTCACCGGCATCGTTGCTCCGTACGTCATATTCTGAACTGTAAAATGAAGATTTTTCCCGCTGACGATCGCACCGGCTTCACTTAAGATCATGGAAGGTGCCGTGCCGTTTACAACCTCGATCGGAATCAGCGTATCCGTATTTCCTGATTTTACACGAAGATAATACAGGCCATTGGAATAAAAGTTCGTCTGTCCAAGCGGCACTGTGATCTGTCCAACCGTTTTTCCGTGATGATCCGCAAGATCACTGCTCCATGTCAGATCCGCATTGATCGTATTTTTATTTCCGTTTCCGGAAACAAGATCCACATCAGAAATACTGTCAAACCACTGTTTATCTGCCTCAGATGTATAGTTAAACATCACGATGGCTTCACCACTGACATGATATACATTGTCTGCTGTCTCATCGTCCTTCAATTCTGCTTTCGGCGCATAATACCGGATCTCATCTTTTTTCTGTCCGAGCGAAAAAGTAGTTGTTGACGGCTTCACACGGACCTGACCATGATCATCATAATTGGTCAGATGATAATCCCATACATTAACAGATCCATGTGCAAGAAATGCAGAAGGTGCTGTATGCTTTCTCACTTGAATCGTGCCAGAACCATTCTGACTGCCTCCAAGAGACACTGTCTGTGCATGGCCTTCCTGATCCATCGCAGTAATGCTGCCAGGATTTAAAACCGTCAGCTCCCATTTTGCAATGGTACCGTCCGTATCCACCGGAGTCATTGCCTCTGTGACATCAACTCCATCGATCATGACTCTGCAGTTATTCAGAGAATATCCTTTTGCGAAAGCAACTGACACGTATTGGCTCCAGCCAAGATCTACTACTCTGGTCTGGCTTTCCAGAAGAAGTGAACTCTTCTGTTCATCCTGTCCATTTGAAGTATCAGGAGATGATGGATTGCTGTTCGTATTTCCGGAAGAAGAGCCTGAACCATTGCCGGATCCATTTGAACCGCTTCCGGATCCATTCGAACTACTACCGGATCCACTAGAACTGCTGCCGGATCCACCGCCTGAAGAACCGCCACTGCTTGTCTGCGTACTGCCAGAGACTCTGTTTTGTCCGCTCATCCCTGTATATCCCTGTCCAGGGCGTTCCTGAATCTTGCCGTTTTCATCCAGCCATGCGCCATCCTGATTTACCTGATAGCCGTCAGGCGTCGTTCCGTCCGTAAACATTTTTCCAGGGCATTCACCGGATTCCGACTCAAAATAATAACATCTGCCATCAATCCACTGCCATCCGGATACCATAGCACCCTCGGTTACATCTGCATTTGTACTGTAGAAATACCAGTCACCTGCCTCATCTTTGATCCATCCGGTATGCATTCTTCCCTCAAGGCCATCGGATTGCTGGTCAAAATAGTATTGTTTTCCATCGATAACAGCTTTTCCTGTTTTCATAACTCCGGTATCCGGATCTAAATAATACCAGCCGGATGCCGTATGAATCCACCCCTTTGCAAAGCTTCCATCTGCTGCCTGGTATTTCCAGTTCTGCCCCTCACGGACCCAGCTTCCATGATCCGGTGCCGCCCCGGCTGTGATCGTCGCGCCGTAACCAGTCATTGTCTGGGCTGCAGTCATAATAGCCAGACATACAGCAAACGCCTGTTTTTGAATCTTGCGATTTCTCATTTCTCTTCCCCTTCCATTACGCAATTTCATCTCTAAAATTAGCAAACGCTAACTTCAATAACGGATTTAGTATAGAGAGTAGAACTTCGATTGTCAATTTCATATTCGTTAGATGAGAAACATTGCTCAATAAAGATAAGTGTGACGCAGAAGCTTTTTTGTGGTAAGATAGTCTTACGTTTTAGAGAAAGGATCCTCGTATAAAAAAGATGAAACTTCAAAAACTACTCAGCCTGCTGCGTCAGGCCATTGACCAATATCATATGATTGAACCGGAAGATCACATAGCGATAGGAATCTCCGGCGGCAAAGACAGCCTTACCTTGCTGTATGGTCTCGCCAGTCTTCAGAAATTCTATCCGATTCCCTTTACATTATCTGCCATTACCGTAGATCTCGGACTGGAACCTATGAACCTGGGACCAATTCAGGCGCTTTGCGGCAGCTTTCACATTCCTTACGAGGTTGTGACCACCGAGATTGGAAAAATCCTCTTCGACATCCGCAAAGAAACAAATCCATGTTCTCTCTGCGCAAAGATGCGAAAAGGTGCGCTAAACCGGAAAGCCATGGAACTTGGCTGCAATAAAATCGCTTATGCCCATCATAAGGATGACATCATCGAAACTGCAATGATGTCTCTTCTCTATGAGGGACGTTTCTATGCATTTCCACCGGTTACCCATTTAGACCGCACAGACCTTACCGTCATTCGGCCGCTGATGCTGGTTTCGGAGGCCGATGTAAAAGGCTTCCAGAATAAGTATCAGCTTCCGGTCTGCAAAAATCCCTGTCCGATGGACGGTCACACAAATCGCGAAGCAATCAAAAATCTGATCCGTTCCATCAATGCGGAGGCACCTGGTGTGCGGGAACGACTGTTTCATGCAGTATCCTACGGAAACCTTCCCGGATGGGAAAACCCTGATAAACATAAATAACAAATTCGGAAAGAGACACAATTATGGCAAATATACCTTATTATCAGCAGAAAGACATCGAAAATATCAAAAAGCTCAGAGAAATGATGAAAGAGCTTCCTCCATTTTGCACCGAGTTTTTCCGTGGGATTGAACCGCGCACCTCTACAAGGACCCGGATTGCCTACGCCTATGACTTATCTGTTTTCTTTGACTTTCTGAAAAAAGAAAATCCTGTCTTTGCCAAAATGGAACGAATGGATTTTCAGCTGGAACAGCTGGACCAGATCACGGTGACGGATCTTGAAGAATATATGGAATACCTGAAATACCGATTCAACGAACAGAATCATGAGATTATGAATCAGGAACGAGGTATCATGCGTAAAATATCTTCTCTGAAAAGCTTTTATAATTATTTTTTTCGAACAGAAAAGCTTGCAACAAACCCTGCAGCTCTCGTCCGGCTCCCAAAGCTGCATGATAAAGAAATCATCCGCCTCGATGTAGATGAAGTAGCCCTTCTTCTGGATGCCGTAGAGCAGGGAGAAGGCCTGACTAAAAAACAAAAAGCCTTTCATAAACGTACACGGCTTCGTGATCTGGCACTCCTGACGCTGCTTCTCGGAACCGGAATCCGCGTTTCCGAATGTGTCGGTCTCGATATCAACGATGTAGACTTTAAAAACGGGGGCATACATATTCATCGCAAAGGCGGAAAAGAAGTAACGGTGTATTTTGGGTCAGAAGTAGAAAATGCACTTCAGGACTATCTTGATGAACGCTTTGGAATCATTCCGGAAGAAGGAAGCGAGCAGGCACTCTTCCTTTCCATGCAGCGCAAACGCATGAATGTCCGCTCGGTAGAAAACCTGGTTAAAAAATACGCTCATATCGTCACACCGCTCAAAAAGATCACCCCGCACAAACTGCGCAGTACCTATGGCACCAATCTGTACCGGGAAACAGGCGATATCTATCTTGTAGCAGATGTTCTCGGACATTCCGATGTAAACACCACCAAAAAACACTACGCCGCACTGGAAGATGAACGGAGAAGAAGTGCCAGAAATGTAGTAAAATTGCGGGAACCATAGGATTAAAGAGTAAACAAATTTTTCACTTTTAAGAACGAGAGGAAGAAACATTATGAATGGAACGTTATACGGTGTTGGTGTTGGTCCTGGAGATCCGCGCCTTATGACCTATCTTGCAGTCGACACAATTAAATGCTGTCCGGTCCTTGCGGTACCGGCAGATGGCAAGGGAAAGGCAGTCGCTTACCGGATTGCAAGCGGCATTGTTAAGAATCTCGATCAGAAAGAATGTCTGGATCTTACTACACCCATGACAAAAGACCGGGCTGTTCTGGACGCTGCATATCAGACCGCAGCGGACCGAATCATAGAAAAGCTGGAACAGGGACTGGATGTAGCCTGTCTTACCCTTGGAGATCCGACCATCTACAGCACTTATATTTACATTCACCGCCTGGTAAAAGCCCGCGGATATGATGCAAAGATCATCAATGGAATTCCGTCATTCTGTGCTGTCAGCGCCAAGCTTGAAGATAGTCTTGCAGACCGTTCTGAGCAGATCCATATCATCCCATCTACCTATGGAGTCGAAGATGCACTGAACCTTTCGGGAACAAAAGTGCTGATGAAAGCTGCTTCCAAAATGCCGCTTGTAAAAGAAGCTCTAAAACGCAGCAATACAACCTGCTCCATGATTGAAAACTGCGGCATGCTGGACGAGCATATCTATCACTGTATTGACGAAATACCGGATCAGGCAAGCTATTATTCTATTATTGTTGTAAAAGAGGAACCGCATGATTAAATTACAAGATCTAACGAAACAATATGATAAGTTCCTTGCGGTGGATCATCTGAACCTTACGATCGAAACCGGAGAGTTTTTTGGACTTCTGGGGCCAAATGGTGCAGGAAAAACAACAACGATCAGCATGCTGTCTACACTTCTGCTTCCTACCAAAGGCTCTATTCAAATCGACGGAGAACCTCTGACCAGGCAAAATGACCGGTTAAAAAGAAAGCTCAGCGTCGTTACACAGGAGTACTCGATGCGTCAGGACATGACTATGGATGAGATCATGGAATATCAGGGACGCCTTTACTATATGCCATTAAAAAAAATACGGGAACGTTCAGAAGAATTGCTGGACTTTTGCGGACTGCTGGATTACCGGAAAAGAACCGTCCGGAAGCTGTCCGGCGGAATGAAAAGAAAACTGATGGTCTGCCGTGCACTGTTAACAGAACCGGAAATATTATTGTTGGATGAGCCAACAGCCGGAATGGATGCTCTGGCCCGCAGACAGATGTGGAACCTTTTAAAAAAACTGAACCAACAGAACCTGACGATTCTTCTTACTACACATTATATGGAAGAGGCGGAATCACTCTGCGACCGTGTCGGCTTTATGTGCCGCGGTGTGCTACGAGAAACGGATACGCCCAGGCACATGATTGAAGTGCTTGGGCGCTATGCGGTAGATGAAACAAAACCGGACGGTGTCAGATGTCATTATTTTTCAGAGAAGGAGGAAGCAATCCGTTATCTGTCCGACTCGCCATATGAGACATCACTGCGCAATACAACGCTGGAAGATGTCTTTCTTGAGCACATCGGAAAAGAAATGGAGCGCAGATGACCATGGGAATTCTTACTGTATTATGGGAAAAATGGGTGGAATTCCGCCACAATTTTTTTAAGATCACATCCGCAGCCATGATTGCTCCACTCCTGTATATTCTGGTATTTGGCTTTGGTGTCCAGACCGTATCACACGGCCAACCCTATCTGAACTTTCTGATCCCAGGTGTAGTGGCTCTTACTACCATGAACGGAAGCTTCAATGCCATTGCCCAGACACTGAATGTACAGCGCCTGTATGAAAAGGCATTTGACCAGGTCATGATCTCACCGACTCCTCTCTGGCAGTTTATTGCAGGTCAGATTATTGGCGGAAGTCTGCGCGGTGTCTATGCGGGAAGTGTGATCATACTTCTGGTCCTTCCTCTGCGGACCGGCCTCTGCTTTAACGGCTGGTCATTTCTGTTTATGTTTCTGAACGGAGCGGTGTTCTCCACCATTGGTGTGGTAGTTTCCTTTTACGCAAAAAACCATGCAGATGTGCCGCGGTTTTCAAACTATGTTATCATGCCGATGGCGTATCTGTGCAACACCTTTTTCTCCGCCCAGAATATGCCTGACGGGATCCGGCAGCTGATCAGCTGGCTGCCTCTGTCACAGACCAGCGCTGCCCTGCGTCAGATTGCCAATCAGGAAGCATTCTCCTTCACAGGAATCTGGATTCTGGTATTATATCTGGCCTGCTTTTCTGCTGCCGCATCCTGGTTTCTATACAAAAAGAAAAACCTGTGATCAAAGCTCCTTCACTGCAGCAAGCAGCTCTTCGGCTGCTTTTTTCGGGTCATCTGCCTTCATGATAGCAGATACCACTGCAATACCGTCCGCTCCGCTCCCCTTTAAAATATCCATATTTTTCCGGTTCAGTCCTCCGATGGCAACCGCCGGGATCGGAACGGCCTTGCAGATGGCAGCCAGCGTAGAAACCTCTGTGAGCACGGTGGTCACCTTGGTTGTGGTCGGGTAAATCGCTCCGACTCCAAGGTAATCTGCACCATCCTGGTAAGCCTTCTGCGCAGCTTCAACGGTTTTCGCGGTTGCTCCCACAATTTTATCCGGTCCGAGAAGACGGCGAACCTCTGCTACCGGAAGGTCTGATGCACCAACATGAACACCGGCAGCACCGCAGGCCATGGCAACATCCACACGGTCATCGATGATCAGCGGAATATGATAACGGTCCGTAATCGCACGAAGCTTGCAGGCTTTTTCCAGATAATCCCGCCCGCCGGTATTCTTCTCGCGAAGCTGCACCATAGTAACACCACCCTTGCACGCTTCCTCTACGGTATAAAGAAGAGATTCTTCGGTATGGTAAGTACTGTCAGTTACAAGATATAAGCTTAAATCCAGGTTGTTTTTCATCTTAAGTTCCTCTTTTCTATGAATGGCATCTGTGTTACCCGATACGGCGTATCTGTGCTTGATTCTGGAGCTGACTATCAGTCATGCAAAAAACCTCATCCAGAAGAGCTGCCTGAAAGCTTCCGGGACCTTTGGAGCCGGATGCGGCATGTTCTCCTGAGATTCCCATGGTAATGGCTGCCAGCAATGCAGCAGGTGTACCGGTGAAAGCCAGTGCTACGCTTGCGGGAAGGTATGCCGCAGTCAGTGCTCCAACCATACAGCCGGTTCCCGTAATGCCGGATAATGCAGTATGTCCGTTGGCGATCAAAAATGCCTGATTCCGGTCTGCGATCAGATCCAGTTTTCCGGTAGCCATGACCGTACACCCCAAATGCTCTGCAAGCTTTTTGGCGGTAGTGCAGTAGCTTGCCTCATTCGCCTGTGATATCGCATCCTGGGAACCGGCATCGATTCCGGTTCCGTGAAAAGGGAGATCTGCCGCAGCCAGGATTTCAGAAATATTCCCCTTAATCACGGCAAACCTTCCATCTGTCAGCAGTTTTCTGGCAAACTCGCGCCGCAGACTGCTGCAGGTGACACCGACAAGATCCAGCAGCACCGGGATTTTTCGCCGGTTTGCTTCTTTCAATGCACGCTGAATTGACTCAATGCGGGCATCCGTGATATTGCCAAGATTTAGCATCAGGGCAGAGGCAACTGCTGTAATTTCAGCAACTTCTGCCGGATGCTCCGCCATGATCGGGCGGGCACCGGCAGCCAGAATGATATTGGCGCAGTCATGAATTGAGATTGGATTTGTGATGCAGTGGATCAGAGGCGCTGCTTCTTTAGTATACTTTCGAATTTCCGCTATACTCAGCTCCTGCGGTATTGTGTTCGCTTTTTCTTGTATTTCTGTCATAAACTTTTGCTCCCAGACTTTCCTGAAATTTCGCAAGCATTCCTGTCTGGCTTAACGCCTTCAGAAAGATGTATGCGGCAATTCCGCCCATGATCGTAGCGGAAATAAACATCGGCGTATAATAAAATGCGTTCAGTCCTTCTCTTCCCATCAAAAAGGCCATGACCGGATAAGATACCAGGGAACCGATGATGCCTGTTCCAAAGATCTCACCAAGTACAGCGCAGATGATTTTTCCTTTGGATGCCCGGTAAAACACACCGGAAATAAAAGCTCCAAATACGGCGCCGGTCAGCGCTAACGGCGGGATTCCCATAAACATCATGCGGATGACGCCGATCATGCAGGCACACAGCAGAGAATACCATGGTCCCATAAATACAGAACAGGTAATGTTGATCAGATGTGCGGTAGGACACATTCCTTCAATTCGTAAAATGGGAGAGATTACGACACCAATTGCTACCATCATTGCCAGAAACACCATGCGAAACGTTTTCATTCTTTGTTTTTCCATTCTTCATTCCTCCTGTTTTTCCGGATTCCTGCCGCCAAAACTTCGAAAATGAATTTCCAGAAAAAAGCGACAGTTATCCCTTTTTCGGTCGAAGTTCCATTACTTCCTCTCACTCCGAAAACACGGATTCCCATCGCTATGTAAACTCCTTCTGCCCGGCCGCAGGGCGCTCCCCCTCCGGTCTTCTTTGCCAGCATGGAACCGATGTACAGACAACTTCCACTGTGCAGTTGGATTTTGTGTTCTTTTTATTCATATGAAAAGGAATGTGCCTCGGCACATTCTCGCGCCGAGGCGCGGTTGCTTCGGCAACCATCTGCCTTTGCGCCGAGTGCGCATCCTCGCGGAGTGTTTTGTATGATAGGACGTAATTTCCTATCATACAAAAAAAGTACACCCTCCGGCCAATGCCAGAAGATGCACCTATATTCTTGTTGCTTCCCTCCGTTGGCATGACCCAAATCAGGTACGGTCGAAGATTTATCTTCCTCTCAGCCTGTCACACAGACTCCCGCGCTTTTATTGTCCTTATATCGTAGGTAAGCATAGCACAGACCTTATTTTTTGTCAACAACTGACTTTTAGACAGTAGCAGCACTGCTTGCGCAGCTTTTGGATTCCTGTGAATGTAAGCAGCATTATGACTACTTTCCATCTCTCACTGCTTTCATTCCGAGCTGCCAGAATGCAACGGCGCTGGCAGCTGCCACATTCAGGGAATCCACTCCATGAGACATAGGAATACGGATGGTGTAATCGCAATCGGCAATGGTTTTTTGGGCAAGCCCGTCTCCCTCTGTTCCAAGCACAATGGCAAGTTTTTCTTCCGCAAGAACAGATGGATCATCAATACAGACTGACTTGTCCGTCAGAGCCATTGCAGCAGTTTTAAAACCAAATTTCTGTAATTCCGACATAGCAGGCTGCGGCCATGCGTGTTCACGGTCAAAGATGGTCCATGGAATCTGGAATACAGTGCCCATACTGACACGAATCGCTCTGCGGTATAAAGGATCACTGCAGCCGGAAGTGAGAAGCACGGCATCCATATTCAGAGCCGCAGCAGAACGGAATATGGCTCCAATGTTTGTGGGATTGACAACATTCTCCAGAATGGCAATACGGCTTGCTCCTGCACAAATCTCTGCCACAGAAGGAAGCGACCTGCGGCGCATGGCACAGAGCAGACCACGCGTCAGAGCAAAGCCTGTCAGCTGCGTGAGCACCTCCCCCGGTGCCGTATAAACAGGAATACCTTGACAGCGGCTGATCAGTTCTGCGGAAGCGCCATATAATTCACTTTCTTCTGCCAGAATAGAGATCGGCTCATAACCGGCATCCAGAGCCCGACCGGCTACAATAGGGCTTTCGGCTATAAAGACGCCTGATTCCGGTTCAAAATAATGAAGCAGCTGATTTTCTGAAAATCTGGAATATAACTCCAGTTCCGGCAGCTGCAGATTGGTTACATGTATAATATTTGCATGCGGCATTGATTCTTCCTCGCTCAGTATAGAATAAATAAAATAATAAAACAAATCTAATTATAACCAATACCGCTGCGATATGCAATCTGCAAATTATTCCGCGAAATATACGACCGTCAGATATTCTCCTGAGTGAAGCTGTTCCGATTTCAATCCGTTCATGCGCTTCAGCTCGTCTATGTACTCCTGACGGGAATAACCACTCCCTTGGCGGTATTTGTCTGCCAGGTTCCAGAGACTGTCTCCCTGACGGATCTGAACACTGGTATAATAGCGGTTCCATTCCGGACGCGCCTTCTCCTCTGCTCTTGCGTTCAGCAGTGTGTGGCCGAAAAAGCCGGAGCAAAATGCAAGGATCATAAGCAGAATGACAGTAAGATTACGAAGATGGCGTCTGATGGTTCTTCTGGTTCTCATAAGGATTCCCCCTGTTCGGATAATTCGAACGTACGTTTGTTATGTTTCTATTATAGGATCCGAACATTTGTTTGTCAATATGTTTTTGCAGAAAAACCGAACAAAGGTTTGCTTTTTACAGAAAGCTGTGTTACTATATTTGTAGATAAACATACACCACAGAACAGAATACATCCGCATGGAGGAAACAATATGGGTCAGGGTAAGATTACCGCAAAACAGCAGGAAATTTTAACATATATCAAAGAATGCATCTTAAAGAAAGGCTATCCGCCGGCAGTCCGCGAAATCTGCGAGGCTGTTCATTTAAAATCCACATCATCAGTCCACTCTCATCTGGAATCTCTGGAAGCCAACGGCTACATCCGCCGGGATCCCACCAAGCCGCGTGCCATTGAGATCCTGGACGATGAATTTGCGCTGAACCGCCGTGAGATGGTCCAGGTACCCATCATCGGCACCGTGGCCGCAGGAGAACCAATCCTCGCTCAGGAACATATTGAGGACTACTTCCCGATTCCGGCAGAGATCCTGCCGAACACTGACACCTTTATGCTGAAGGTAAAAGGCGAAAGCATGATCAATGCCGGTATCTTCCACGGTGACCGGGTCATCGTGGAACAGACAAATACCGCAGAAAACGGAGAGATCGTCGTTGCGCTGGTGGACGACTCTGCTACGGTTAAGCGTTTTTACAAGGAAAACGGTCATTACCGCCTTCAGCCGGAGAATGACACCATGGAGCCGATTATCGTAGATCACGTGCAGATTCTTGGCAAGGTCATCGGACTGTTCCGCATGATGGCCTGAATCGTCCGTGTCTGAAACGTGCGCCGCCGGGCGCACTCACAGAATGAGGGCTTCCCATCACCCGATGGGAAGCCCTCATTCTGCATATGATAGGAAATTCACCAAATGTTCACCATTTTGAAAAAAACTTAATAAAAAATCAATGGTATTTTGAATGGCTTTGTAGTAAACTCATCATTGTCGATTTCTTATTTCCAGTCGGCAAAGAAAAATCAGAGGAGTGATATATTATGAAAAAGGCATTACTTATTACTGCTATCGCAGCAGTTTCCATCAGTGCAGCAGCCTGCTCCAGCAAAAAAGCCGCAGAGACCACTGCAGCTCCGGCAGAAACTACTACCACAGCTGCTGAAACTTCCAGCGAAGCTGAGGCTGAGGAGGACTACACCAGCGGCGTAATTACCGCAATTGACGGTGATATCCTTACCGTAAAAGATGATTATGATGACCAGGAAAGAAAATATGATATCTCCAAAGCAGAGGTTACCAAAGATTTTCCTCTCTCCGAAGGTGACTGGGTAGACCTTACCGTCCCGGCAAACACTACAGAGGATCCGATTCCGGCTATAGCAATGGAAGTTACTGCTTCCATGTTGGAGCAGAGCATGGATCCGGTTGCTGACGGCACCGTCAAGGATGTTGCTTCCGATTCCATGACCCTGGAGGTTGACGGAGAAGACTACAAGGTTCTGACCGGCAACGCATATGTTGTTGGCAAGGACGGTATCCAGGCCGGCGCAGCCGCAGAGGTAACCTATCTCGGTGATCTGGATGATGAGCCGTTAGCCATCAAGATCGTTATGGATGACGCAAAGGATACTGACGAAGCCCAGATCGACGCATTTGTCGGCAAGGTTGCACAGCTCGGTGAAGACGGTGATCACATCGTTCTGGAAGCACAGACCGGTGACTTCTTCACATTCGTATCCGACAGCATCGATCTCAGCCAGTACGCTGAGGGTGATACCCTTCAGATCCAGTATGACGGTTCTATCAACGACAAAGAGATCAAGGCTGTAAAAATCACCAAAAAGTAATTTTCTATCATGAAAGCGTGCGCCTCTGGCGCACAACGCAAAAAAGGCCGCCACTCTGTGACGGTCTTTTTTGCGCGAGAATGTGCCATTCAGATATCATATCCGATCATGCGGATATAATCCTTGATCAGCTCAACGACCTGATCCAGTTCCAGCTTACTTGCATTGATCGGCAGATCATAGTTTGTGACATCTTCCCATTCTTTTCCGGTAAAATACTTATGATAAGATTTACGCTGTTTGGTGATCCTGTTTAATTTGTTAAGTGCTTCCTTGGTATCGGTGATGCCATCGGTTTCCTGGGTTCTGCGTACACAGGTGGAAAGGTCTGCATACACAAAGATCTTGACCAGATCCGTCTTTCCGGAGGTCTCCAGAATATAATCTGCACAGCGGCCCACGATGACGCAGGACTCTGCGGAAGCAAGTTCACGGATAACCTCAGCCTGGAAACGAAACAGGTTATCCGGAGAGGTGACATCTCCTTCTTTTTTCGGTTCCTCAAAAATGCCGACAGGGAAACGGAGATTGCCTACGATCTTACGCAGCAGGTTATTTCCTGCCTTTTCATCAGCAAGACGGAAATACTTCTCTCCTACCGCACTTTTCTCTGCGGTCATACTTAAGATTTCATCATCATAAAAAGAAATACCCAGCTCCTCCGCCAGCTTTTTTCCGACGATACGTCCGCCGCTTCCGTACTGACGCTCAATGGTAATGACCAGTTTGCTTTTATCCATAAGAAATCCTCCTTTGGGAAATCAAAATCCAACTGTATTTATTATCTTTAGTATAGCACAAAACCGGCAGAGTGCCAAATCATTTACACACTGCCGGTCATTCTGTACCAGTCTTTTATTTTGCAAGCATCATACGGTCATTTGCAAACTCCTCGCCGCTGGCCTCCTCAAATTTATGCAGCAGGTCATCCACGGTAAGATTCTTCTTTTCCTCCCCAGCCACATCATAAATAACATTTCCTTCATGCATCATGATCAGGCGGTTGCCCATGTGGATGGCATCACGCATATTGTGCGTGATCATCAGAGTGGTAAGCTTCTGCTCTTCCACCATTTCTGCCGTCAGATCCAGCACCTTCTTTGCGGTTTTCGGATCCAGCGCCGCGGTATGCTCATCTAAAAGCAAAAGCTTTGGACGCTGCAAGGTGGACATAAGAAGCGTCAGTGCCTGACGCTGTCCGCCGGAAAGAAGTCCCACCTTAGAGGTGAGACGGTCCTCCAGACCAAGGCCAAGCCTCTTTAACATATCAACATAAAGCTTGCGTTCTTCGTTTTTGATTCCCGGCTTTAAGCTTCGCATTCTTCCGCGCCGCAAAGCCAGAGCCAGATTTTCCTCAATTCCCATGGTTGCCGCGGTTCCGTTCATCGGATCCTGAAAAACACGGCCGAGAAATGCGGCACGCTTATATTCCGGAAGTCTTGTGACATCCTTTCCGTCTATGACAATGGCACCGCTGTCAACCGGCCAGACACCGGCTATCGCGTTCAGCAATGTGGATTTTCCTGCACCGTTGCCTCCGATCACCGTTACGAAATCCCCGTCATTTAACGTAAGATTCACACCGCGCAGCGCCTTCTTTTCATTGACGGTTCCCTTGTTGAAGGTTTTTGTGATATTTTTTATCTCCAGCATACGTTCCTACCCTCTCTTTCCCATATTTGAAAAATAGCGGCTCTTCCAGGTAGGGATAGCCAGGAACACGGCAACAACTCCTGCGGATAACAGTTTTAACAGATCTGTGTCGATGCCGAGCCAGATCACGACCTGCAAAACCAGGTAATAGATGATCGAGCCCAGAGCAACCGCAAGCAGCTTGAAGCCAAAATTGCGGAACACTTTTCCAAAGATCGCTTCACCGATGATAACTGCAGCCAGGCCGATGACAATAGCACCACGGCCCATATTGATATCTGCAAAACCCTGATACTGGCAGAGCATGGCACCGGAAAGTGCTACCAGACCATTGGAGATCATAAGTCCCAGCACACGGTTAAAATCAGTGTTGATGCCCTGTGCGCGGGCCATCTTATCGTTGCAGCCGGTAGCGCGTAAGGAGCAGCCAAGTTCAGTACCAAAAAACCAGTATAAGACAACGATCAGAAGAATGATCGCAATCGCCACGATCAGGATCGTGTTTTTATAAAACGGAACCTTCCGGATAAAGCGCAGGGAAACCAGCAGGTCATACTTGTCGACATTGATTGCCTGGTTTGCCTTCCCCATGGTCTTTAAATTGATGGAATACAGACCAAGCTGGGTCAGGATTCCGGCCAGGATCGCCGGGATTCCCATAAAGGTATGAAGAATTCCGGTTGCAAGGCCGGCTGCCATGCCGGCTGCCGTTGCGCCTGCCATGGCTACCCATACATTCTGCCCGGACAGCATCAGCATAATACATACCGCACCGCCGGTTCCGAGGGATCCGTCTACGGTCAGATCTGCGATATCCAGGATACGGAAGGTCAGATACACTCCGATCGCCATAATGCCCCAGATCAGGCCCTGTGCCACTGCGCCAGGCAGGGCATTTATCAAACTCATCATATGTCAGTTACTCCTCGATCGCAATATAATCATCCGGAACGGTAATGCCAAGAGCCTCACAGATGGTCTTGTTATATTTCTTGGTAAACTGCGGAGCATACTCGATCGGCATCTCAGAAATGTCAGCTTCGCCGGTCAGGACCTTCACAGCCATCTTGCCGGTTGCCACACCCAGGTCGTAGTAGCTGATGGACAGAGTAGCCACGCCGCATCCGCTGCAGATTCCTTCCTCACCTGCAATGATCGGCACCCCTGCCGGCTGACAGATGTTGTTGATGATCTCAGTGTTTGCTGCAGCAGTATTATCAGTCGGGATGTAAATCACATCACAGCTGTTTGCTGCGTTCGTGGCAATGGTTGCCAGGTCATTGGAATCAGAGAATGCGTAATATTCACATGTATAGCCAAGCTTCTCCAGCTCTGCCTTTACGGTATCTACCTGATACTGGGAGTTTGCCTCTGCGGAACAGTATAACAGACCTACGTTCTTTGCATCCGGGAACAGCTCTTTTAACATGGCTGCCTGCTCATTCAGCGGCGCAAGATCTGCGGTTCCGGAAATATTTCCGCCGACAGTTCCGTTAAAATCATCAATGCCAAGTGCCACACCATACTCAGTAACTGCGGTTCCGAGAACCGGAATGGTATCGGTACCTGCCTGTGCTGCCTGAAGGGCCGGCGTTGCGTTCGCAAGGATCAGGTCAACATCCTCTGCGACAAAATTGTTGATGATGGTAGAACAGGTATTGGAATCACCCTGGGCATTCTGCTCATCAAAGGTCACCTTGTCACCGAATTCCTCTGTCAGCGCATCTTTGAAGCCTTCTGTCGCTGCGTCCAGCGCCACATGCTGTACCAGCTGGCAGATACCCACTTTATAGGAAGCTCCGTCAGCTGAAGCCTCTTCTTTTGTCTCATCTGCTTTTTCTGCAGCAGTATCTGCAGCAGCCTGTGTGGTTTCTGCAGCTTTACCGGAGCCGCATGCGGTCATGGATGCGGTCATCAGTCCGGCCAGGATCAGTGCGAGTGCTTTCTTTGTCTTTTTCATAATACATCTCTCCCTTTATCTCATATTCTGGCTTCAATGCGAAACGATTGAACTTTTTCCATCATACTACACTTTGAGCACTACGTCAATTTAAAGCTTTAAATTCATGTGGATTCAACGCATTAAAGCGATAGGGACATCTTTATATAGGTCATAACTTATTAAGTATTTGCACTTTATATAGTCTTCACCTATAATTATATTTGTAACAACTAAGTAGTGTTCTGGGATCCAATACAGCTTCTGTTTCAAAACCGATGGCGTTCAAATCCGATTTCTGCCAAATGATCGTGAAAAGCTTCTGCCATGCGGATGAAATAAGGAGCTTTATTGGCATATATAAATTTATTTATACACAGGGGGATTTTTATGGAAGAAGTTAGCCTGCAGGAAATGCTTGCCGCGCGCGAACACCGTGTTGCTCTGCAGACCAGACTGCTGCAGCAATACAAAAAAAGTCTGATCAGTTTCACCTTGAACATCCCGGGTCCTGTAAAAGTCCCGGATGGTGTTCCCCAGGCATTTGCCACCGGCTGCCGGCGGATCGAGACATTGCTGAAGGACCGCCTGGTTCTGATCCAGCATATGGAAACGATCAAAGAAAAAACCGGATATGAGGCGTTCTACTGCATAGACGCGAATCCGGAATTCATCAAGACACTGATGGTCACTCTGGAAGACCAGGACCGCCTTGGACGCCTGTTCGATATTGACGTCATCCGGCCTGACGGCAGCAAGGTTTCCAGGGAAGAGCTTGGCCGGCCGCCAAGGACCTGCCTGCTGTGTAAAGAACCTGCCCATGCCTGCAGCCGCAGCCGCCGGCACAGCGTGGCAGAGCTCACGGCCGAAATCGGCCATATCTTAAAAGATCTGTAACGATATCTGTATTGGGGAGGAATTCGGGGATTATGATCTCTTCTGTTTTTTCAGAAACATGTACCTACGCACTGATGGCGGAAGTAGGCGCCACACCAAAGCCGGGCCTGGTAGACCGCTGCGACAGCGGTGCCCACGCCGATATGAACTATGCAACCTTTGAGGCCAGCACAGCTGCCATTGTCCCATATCTGACTCAGATGTTCGAGCAGGGTACAGCATGGGAATCCCATGATTACAATATGCTGTTCGAAGCCATCCGTCTTACCGGAATCGAGGCAGAAAAAGCTATGTTCGCTGCCACAGATGGCGTAAACACTCACAAGGGCATGATTTTTTCCATGGGCACCATTGCTGCAGCAGCCGGTCTCTTCTACCGGCGCTACGAACACTTTGACGCGGAAAAAATCCTGATGCTTGCCGGGTATCTCTGTTATGATGCCGTGCGAAAGGATTTTCAGAAAATCGACCGGAAAAATCCGAAGACCAACGGAGAGCTGCTCTATCTGCGCTACAGCAACAAGGGAATCCGCGGAGAAGCGCAGAAGGGCTTTCCTTCGGTCCGCACACACTCTCTTCCGGCAATGCGAACTGCCTTCTCTGCAGGCCAGACCGAAAACGAAGCTTACCTGAACACACTTCTGACGCTCATGGCCAATGTCGATGACACCAATGTCTTAAGCCGGACCAACACTGTGACACAGGGATATGTCAAATCCGAATCTGCCCTGCTCCTGAAGATGGGCGGAGCCTCCACCCCGCAGGGAATGGAGGCTCTGAAAAAGCTGAATCAGAAATTTATCCACTTAAATGTCAGTCCCGGCGGCTGCGCCGATCTTCTGGCTGTCACCATACTTCTGTACCGTCTGGAAAACGGTTTATAACAATTCCTTATATACACGCAATACATTTTCAGAAAAGACTGCTTCGATCTCTCCGGTGGAAAAGCCTTCACGGCTCATCTCATCTGCCAGGAGCTGCATTCCGGAGCAGTCTTTCATTTCAACCGGACTTCCAAATCCGTCAAAATCTGATCCGAGGCCAATACAGCCGATTCCGCCGATCTGCTTCATGTGCTTCATATGTGCCACCATATCCCTGCAAAGAGAAAGAGCTGCTTTTCCGTCCACACGGTCTTTCACAAAAGCATCAAAATAATTGATTCCGGCTACACCGCCCCTGTCAGCCAGGGCGCGGATCATCTCATCCGTCAGATTGCGCGGATGCCCGGCCAGCGCGCGCGCATTCGAATGACTGGCAACAAACGGCTTTTTCGTGTAGCGGAAAACATCCCAGATGCCTGCATCGTTCAAATGCGAAATATCAATGATCATGCCAAGCCGTTCCATCTCCTGCACAAAGGCAATGCCGGTTTCCGTCAGTCCATGCACCGTATCTGGAATGGCCCGGGCCGGAGTCACACTCTCATCTTTTCCGTTTGGAAATCCAAGCTCATTGGGGAAGTTCCAGGTAATCGTCATCATTCTGGCCCCCAGCCGGTAAAAATCCCGCAGGCAGGAAAGATCACCGCGACAGACGCCTCCCTCTTCGAGAGTCAGCAGGGCAGACATCTTTCCGGCCTTCCGGTTCTCTTCCATCTCCTTCCAGCTCTTTACGATGCCGATCCGGTCGGAATATGGTTCCAGTTCCGTGTAAAACAGATCGATCAGCTTCATAGCCGTATAAAACGGATCCTTCTCACGTCCGAGATGCACAAACATGGCAAAATTCTGCAGAAGATAATCTCCCTTCTGCATTTTGTTCAGATCGATCTGGAGATGATTCTCCAGCATGGTGTCGTGCTCCCACTGCTTTCTTATATGCAAAAGCTCCGAAATGGTATCACAATGCATATCCACAACCTTCATAACGCATCCTCCCTGTTCAGATTCGAAAAAGGACGCGCCTGCAACGCGTCCTCAGTTTCAGGCAGCTTATAAGGTTTCTGCCCGTTCCTCGATATTCCGTTTGAAATTAATAACTTCATGCTGGTAATCTCTGTTCATGAAACAGGATGTGATCATGAAGTCCGCGGTAGCCTTATTGACCGCCATAGGAATGTCGTAGACCTGAGCGATACGCATCAGGGCCTTCACATCCGGATCGTGAGGCTGTGCCGTCAGCGGATCGGAAAAGAATACTACAAAGTCAATCACGCCTTCTACGATCTTGGCTCCGATCTGCTGGTCGCCACCGAGAGGGCCGCTGTTGTAGCCTTTTACGGTAAGACCGGTCTGATCCGTGATCATGCGGGCCGTTGTGCCGGTGCCGTAAAGATTATGCTTCATAAGTTCGTCTTTATGCTCCCTGCACCATTCAATGAGCTTCGGTTTTTCGTTGTCATGAGCGATCAATGCAATGTTCTTTTTGCTGCCAATAGTAAATGTAATGTATTCCTGAGACATATAACAGATCCTCCTTACTTTTCTTTATAGAATGTATAGAATAGTTACAACGTATCACACATTTTAAAAACACTCAAGTGAAATCTTCGTAAAATCTGTCTGATGTTATTCAGACTCTGTCATCGGTTCTGCCATTTCCGGAGCCGGATTCTGCAAAGACTCAATGAGCGCCCAGATTTCATCTCTTCCCTGCTTGGTCTCGGCGGAAAACGGGATCAGAATATCCTCCTTCGCAAGACCAAGTCCTTCACGGACCATCTTCACATGCTTCTGGATCTGGCTGCGTTTCAATTTGTCCAGCTTCGTGGCAATGATAACCGGCTTGTAGCCATTGGATACGATCCAGTCATACATCAGCTTATCGTTCGCTGACGGATCATGGCGTATATCAATGAGCAGGAAGATGCATTTTAGCATCTTCGATTTTTTCAGATAACGCTCGATCATCTTGCCCCATTTTGCTTTTACCTCAACTGATACTTTTGCATATCCGTAACCCGGAAGATCAACAAAATACAGATCATCATTGACATTGTAAAAATTGATCGTCTGGGTCTTTCCGGGCTGTGAGGAAGTCCTCGCCAGCGCACGGCGGTTCAGCAGGCCATTGATCAGGGAAGATTTTCCAACATTGGACTTCCCGGCAAAGGCAAATTCCGGCAGAAGATTTTCCGGCAATGTACTGGTAATGCCGCAGACCGTCTCCAATTCCGCTTTTCTAATAATCATCGTTCTTCCTCACTTTTCCTTTTATGCAAGTGCTGCAGCCAGCACATCCTCCATGCTCTTCATATAGAGAATGGTCAGTCCCTTTGTGATTTCCCGGGAGAGCTCCGCAATATCCGCGCGGTTCTTGTCCGGAACCAGAACAGTCTCCATGTGAGCCATTTTCGCCGCCAGGATCTTCTCCTTCAGGCCGCCGATCGGAAGTACACGGCCGCGCAGCGTGATCTCGCCGGTCATGGCTACTTTAGCCAGGACCTTGCGGTTAACAACGGCTGAGAACATGGCGGTTGCCATGGTAATTCCTGCTGACGGGCCGTCCTTCGGAACTGCTCCCTCCGGGATATGAATATGGATGTCATGCTTTGCAAAATAATCATCCGGCACATCGTACTGCGGACAGATGGAGCGCACGTAAGTCAATGCAGTCATGGCAGATTCCTTCATGACATCGCCCATCTGGCCGGTAAGCTTTAACTCGCCCTTACCCGGCATGACATTCACCTCGATCTGAAGGGTGTCACCGCCCACACTGGTCCATGCAAGTCCCCGGACAATACCAACCTGATCCTCCTCATTGGCATCCTCAAAGGTAATCTTTTCCTTGCCAAGATATTTTTCCAGATTGGATTCTGTCACACGGATGTGCTCTTTTTTATGCTCCAGGTACTCTCTTGCCGTCTTTCTGCAGATTTCTCCTATGCGGCGCTCGAGATTTCGGACACCGGCTTCACGGGTATAATTATGGATGATCTTTTTCAGCGCGGAATCTGAGATTACCAGCTGGTCTTTCTTCAGGCCGCAGCGGTCTTTCTGCTTCTCCACCAGGTAATTGCGGGCAATATGGAACTTCTCATTTTCTGTATAGCTGTTGACCTCAATGACCTCCATACGGTCTAACAGCGGTCCCGGAATAGTCTGGGTCGTATTGGCTGTGGCAATAAACAGTACATTGGAAAGATCGATCGGAAGCTCCACATAATGATCGCGGAACTTCACGTTCTGTTCGCCGTCCAAGACCTCCAGGAGAGCAGAGGACGTATCTCCCTTGTAGTCACTGCTGACCTTATCAATCTCATCCAAAAGCATCAGCGGATTGGATACACCTGCCTGGCGCAGTCCGTCTACCAGACGGCCCGGCATGGCCCCAACGTAGGTCTTTCTGTGGCCGCGGATTTCCGCTTCATCATGGACGCCGCCCAGGCTGATGCGCACATACTTTTTATTCAGGGCCCTGGCTACAGAGCGGGCAATAGACGTTTTTCCCGTTCCCGGAGGTCCCACCAGGCAGATGATCGGGCTGTTGCCCTTCTTTGCCAGAACGCGGACCGCAAGATACTCCAGCACCCGCTCTTTCACCTGCTCGAGACCATAATGGTCCTCCTCCAGGATCTGCTTTGCATGCCTGATATCGTTGTTGTCCTTCGATATTTTATTCCACGGAAGCTCCAGCAGGGTCTCGATATAGGTGCGGATGACATTGCTCTCCTGACCACCGCCCGGCATACCCTTTAAGCGGTCAATCTCCTTCTGGAGCTTCTCCTTGACCTCTTTATCTGCCTTTAAGGATGCCAGCTGCTTTTCGTACTCATCTGCATCCGATAAAGGATCCTCGCCAAGCTCCTCCCGGATTACCTTCAACTGCTCCCGCAAAATGTAATCCTTCTGGTTTTTGTCAATATTCTCCTTAACCTTTTCCTGCAGCTCCCTGTGGATCTGGGATACCTCAATCTCATGGATCAGATTTGAGAGCAGTACCTCGTACTGGCCTGCCAGCGTAGCCTCTTCCAGATATGCCTGCCGGATCCTGTAATCCCACGGAAGGTCACTGGCCATCTTAAGCATCAAACTCTCGAGATCTTCACAGACCATCATGCCAGGCAGGATCTCCTTGGCAAATTTCGGATGCTGGTGTCCATAGGATTCCAGCTTTTCTTTCAGGATGCGGGACATAGCCTCCGCTGCAGCACCGTCAACATCTGCCTCCTGTTCCTGCGTAAACAGGACTTCGCCCATCAGGGACGGCTCTGTGCTGTCAAGATCAAGAAGCTCAGCGCGTTCCTGGCCTTCTGCCATGACGCGGACTATGCCGCCCGGCATTTTTACAAGCTGCTTTATGTAAGAAACCGTGCCAATGTGGTAAAGCTGATCCAGAGACGGATCCATGATTTCCGGATCCTTCTGTGCCACCAGGCAGACTCTCTGGTCACCGACCATCGCCTTTTCCACAGCCGAGATAGACTTCTTTCGGCTGATATCAAAGCTGATGGTCATCTCCGGAAGCATGGTAAGTCCCCGGAGGGCGATCACCGGCATGGTTATAATCTTTGTATCTTCCATCAGGTTCCTCCTAAATAGATATGAACAGACTGAAACATAAAAATGGGAGCTTATAGCTCCCATTCTCGCCATCCGGCATTATGCGATCTCGCCGGATGTTTCTTTCTTCAGTCTCTGGGAGAGTGTTTTGCGCGGCACAGCCGTATCCCGGTATACCAGCTCCGGCTCTCCTGTTTTGTCTACGACATCTTTGGTAATGGTGCAGATGCCGATATTATTGTCAGATGGGATCTCATACATCAGATCCATCATGACGGATTCCAGAATAGAACGAAGTCCTCTGGCTCCGGTTTTTCTCTCTACCGCAAGCTTTGCAACCTCTTCAATGGCTTCCGGGGTAAATTCCAGTTTAACGCCATCCAGCTCAAACAGCTTCTGATACTGCTTGGTCAGGGCATTCTTCGGCTCGGTCAGGATCCGGCTTAAGGAATGCACATCGAGAAGGTCCAGGGAAACCGTTACAGGTACACGGCCGATAAACTCCGGGATCAGGCCGAATTTCACAAGATCGTGCGGTTCTACCTGGCGTAAGAGCTCATCGATGTCGGTCTTGTTCTTGTCTAAGACCTCTGCGTTAAATCCAATAGAGCCGGCGCTTAAGCGGCTCTCGATGATGCGCTCCAGACCATCAAACGCTCCTCCGCAGATAAACAGAATATTGGTCGTATCGATCTGCAGAAGCTCCTGATGCGGATGCTTTCTTCCTCCCTGCGGCGGCACACTGGCTACGGTTCCCTCGAGGATTTTTAAAAGTGCCTGCTGGACACCCTCACCGGATACATCGCGGGTGATAGATACGTTCTCAGATTTCTTCGTGATCTTATCAATCTCATCCACGTAGATAATACCATACTCCGCCTTGCTGATATCGTAATCTGCCGCCTGGATCAGCTTTAAGAGAATATTCTCAACATCCTCACCTACATAACCGGCCTCAGTCAGTGCGGTTGCATCCGCGATGGCAAATGGTACATTTAAGATTTTGGCCAGAGTCTGCGCCAGATAAGTCTTACCGGAACCAGTCGGTCCCAGCATAAGAATATTGCTCTTCTGCACGTCCACATCACTGCCTGCACCGGAGGTGATACGTTTATAGTGGTTGTAAACCGCTACAGACAGTACCTTCTTGGCTGCATCCTGTCCAATGACATACTCATCCAGAAATGCCTTGATCTCCTTCGGCTTTAACAGGTTAATGCCAGCTAACGGAGATACCGGCTCCTTTTCTTCCTCCTCTTCCAGCTCCTCCGCGAGGATTTCTCCACAGAGTTCAATACATTCGTCACAGATAAATACATTGTTGGAACCGGCAATCAGTTTTCTTACCTGATCCTGGGTCTTTCCGCAGAAAGAGCATCTGACCCTGTCATCTGTTCTTGTCGGCATAAAATAACACCTTGTCCTTTCCTGGTTGTAAGAATTCTTGAGCGTAAGGCAGCCTTAGTGCTTTGCGATCACCTGGTCGATCAGGCCATATTTTAAGGCTTCTTCCGCAGTCATGTAATTGTCGCGTTCCGTATCGCGGCAGATGACCTCGTAGGGCTGACCGGTATTGGCTGCAAGAATCTCATTTAATTTCTTTTTGGTCTGCAGGATTTTCTCAGCAACGATCTGAATCTCGGTTGCCTGACCCTGAGCACCACCAGACGGCTGGTGGATCATAACCTCTGCATTAGGAAGCGCGAAGCGTTTGCCCTTTGCGCCGCCGGCCAGAAGAAATGCACCCATGCTGGCTGCCATACCGATGCACACGGTAGATACATCGCATTTGATGTAATTCATAGTATCATAGATGGCCATGCCTGCAGTCACGGAGCCGCCCGGACTGTTGATGTATAAGTTAATATCCTTGCTCGGGTCCTCAGACTCCAGGAACAGAAGCTGAGCTACGATCAGGCTTGCGGAAACGTCAGTTACTTCTTCCCCAAGGAAAATAATTCTCTCTTTTAACAAGCGGGAATAGATATCGTAGGAGCGTTCTCCTCTGCTGGTCTGTTCAATTACATAAGGTACCAATGCCATCGTCAGATCCTCCTGTCTTTCATTACTGTCTTTTGCAATGATAGGTGCAGACTCCAGGTCTGGCCCGAAATCTGCACCTAGTCATAGTGTTAGTATTCCTATACTGGAAAATATTATACTAATTTAGCCTCAGCTACCAGGAAATCTACAGCCTCCTGAACAGCCATATCAGCCTTCATCTGAGCCATTCCTGCCTCACCCATGATGGTCTTGATCTGCTCAGCGTCCATCTTGTAGTTCTCGGACATCTTCTTGATCTCAGCCTCAACTAACTCGTCAGACGGCTCGATCTTCTCTGCTGCTACAACAGCCTCGAGTACCAGGCGGGTACGCAGTCTTAACTCAGCCTGCGGACGCATCTGCTCCTGTAACTGCTCGATGGTGCTGCCGGTGAACTGCAGATACTGGTCAAAGCTGATGCCCTGGCTCTGCAGTCTGCGTGCGTAGTCCTCGATCATGTTGCGAACCTGCTCATCCACCATCGGTGCCGGAATATCCATCTGAGCGTTATCAACAACCTTCTGTACAACGTTGTTCTCGTTCTCAGCGGTAGCCTGTGCCTGTTTGGTCTCAGCCAGTTTGTTCTTAACGTCCTCTTTGTATGCGTCAAGAGTCTCAAACTCAGAAACCTCGCTTGCGAACTCATCGTTCAGCTCCGGAAGCTCTTTCATCTTGATCTCTTTGATCTTAACCTTGAAGGTTGCCGGCTTGCCAGCCAGCTCTGCTGCATGGTACTCAGCCGGGAAGGTTACGTTTACTTCTACATCCTCACCGATGTTCTTGCCGATCAGCTGATCTTCAAAGGTATCGATGAAGGAATGGGAACCGATCACCAGAGTGTAGTCCTCAGCCTTTCCGCCCTCGAATGCCTTGCCGTCTACAAAGCCTTCGAAGTCGATCACAGTCTGGTCGCCTTCTGCAACTGCGCGGTCCTCAACGGATACCAGTCTGGAGTTCTGCTCCTGAACCTTCTTTAACTCTGCCTCTACGTCAGCATCGGTCACTTCCGGTTTTGCTTTCTCTACTTCAATACCCTTGTACTCGCCCAGGGTTACTTCCGGCTTGGTAGCTACGGTTGCAACGTAGATGAAGGATTTGCCCTTTTCTACCTGCTCGATGGAGATTTCCGGTCTGGAAACGATCTCAAGACCGCTCTCTTTTGCAGCATCCGGATAAGAAGCGTTGATTGCCTCATCTACAGCATCCTCGTAAAATACGCCGACACCGTACATCTTCTCGATCATTGCCTGCGGTGCTTTGCCCTTACGGAAGCCAGGAATGTTAAACTTGTTTTTATTCTTGTTATAGGAAGTTTTAAGAGCTGCCTCAAACTGCTCTGCCGGTACTTCTACGGTTAATTTCGCCATGTTTTTTTCTAATTTTTCTACCTGTAAACTCATAATATGGGTTCCTCCTTACATCTATGTATGGCCGTCCCGGCAGGGCGCCACACTTCAATTCACCATTATAGCATAGACTTTTTATAATTACCAGTCCTATTTTTGCAATAACTTACGCATTTTTTCGATCACGTATGGGTTTACCGGACGGATTTCCAGCTCTGGCCGTCCGAAATAATAACCCTGGAAAAGATCAGCTCCCAAAAGCAGCATGGTGTGAACCTCCTCGATCCGCTCCACACCCTCTGCGAGTACCAGTATATCGCGTTCTTTGCAGTAGTGGATCAGGTTTGCGGCAAGCTCCTGCTTGTCCCGGTTTTTATCAATTCCGCTGACCAGTCCCATATCCAGCTTTACAATGTTCACCTCCATATTCAGGAGCGTTCCCTCACTGCTGTATCCGCTTCCGAAGTCATCCAGTGCGATCATGCTTCCGGTCCGGCGGATGGTCTCCATTTTGAATTCCATATCACGGCTGCTAATGGCCTCTCCCTCCGTGATCTCCACGACAACATGTTTCAGAAAATCCGGATATTTCCGGAGCAGTTCATTCATGCAATCCGGGTCAAGAGATACATTGGCAATGGAATTGATGAAGATATGGCAGTCGGATGGTATTTCAGCCTTGTGTGTAAAAAGCCACCGGAAGGCGCCAACCCAGGTCAGTCGTTCAAACTGCGGAAGCTTTGCCTGACGCTTGGCCAGATTCAAAACCTCCTGGATATTTTTGAAATTCCTGGTTTCCGGACGCATCAGCAGCTCATATCCATACAGACTTCCGTCACGGCAGACGATCGGCTGTGCCGCAAATGGGACATCATCCTGCTCGAGAAGACGGTTGATCTCCTCCTGCCCGGACAAAAGATAGGAATTCTTCTGATAGCTTTCCAGATCAAATTCCTGAAGTACGCCCTTGGTACTGTGCTTTGCCATGTACATGGCAAAATCGGCATACCGGACAAGCGTTTCAAAATCACGGGCCTGGCGCGGATACCAGGTAACCCCCGCTGAGGCGCGCAGCGGAAGCTCATACTGGTCGGACACCTTCAGGCTGGCTGCGCACACTACGGTGCGCAGCTCACAAAGGATACCGCGTAGTTCTTCCTCACTGCTTCCGCAGAGAAACGCCATAAATTCATCGCCGGAATGGCGCTCTACCACAGCACCGTACCGGTTCAGGGTTTTCAGCTGATCTGCGAACAGACGGATATAGCGGTCTCCCATCTCATGACCATAGTTATCGTTGACATATTTCAGATTATCCAGATCCCACATCAGCATGGCACCGCAGCTGATCCTTCCGCTTTGCAGAAGCTTTAGCGTATTTCTGCGGAAGGCCGGCCGGTTATAAAGCTCTGTCAGCGGATCGTAGTCACGCTCCAACTCCAGACGTTTCTGATACTCCAGTTCTTCTGTCACATCAAGCAGGACGCCTGTCTCATTGCCATTTTCCGCCCGGACGATTTTTAAGCGGAAATAGCGTTCCTTTCCGTTCGCCTGCAGATGATAAAGCCGGACATCCTGGTGCTCCTTAACCCCAGGCCCCAGGATCTGCATCATCTTCCGGAAGCCGGTCTCTTCCAGGTACGTATAATCCCGATCCGTCTGTTCAAGTCCGAGAAGCTCAAACAGAGTCCGGCTGCAGAATACCTTTTTCCGGTCTGGCAGATATTCAAATACGCCAATGGGAACACCGGAGCCTTCCAGGATCCTGGATATACGCAGGGCCGATTCCGCCACATCTGCGCTCAGATATTCAATCGCGTGGCTCAGCTCATCCAGCTCGCTGATATAGGTTGGCTGAAGATGGATCCGGGAATCATCCTCCGCAGAGCGCAGCTGGCAGATCAGCCTGCGGATCGGCAGGCTGAAGTACGTTCCATACATCAGGGCAAACAAAATCCCGGGGATCATGGCGAGCGCACAGCCAGAAAGAAGGCCGTTCAGAAGCTTTTGATAGAAGGAGCGCATCACGCTCTGACGCCTGAGCACCACGATCTGCCAGCTCGTTCTGTAAAACGCGGAATCGCGCCCATATACCGGAAGCTCCCTGGATGCAAGATACCACCAGTCTCCGTTCTGATCCTGTGTTTTCTGAATGTCATTCCACCTGGTGGCAGTCCCGCCGATTCCGTTCATGCCTTCAAAGGACCGGTGAAAGGACATACCGTACGTCAGGACCGGGGTCAGGACCGTTTCATTTTCTCCCCTTTTCGCGAGCATCAGGATGGTGTCCTCATCTTTGTGAAGCAGTTCATTTTTCAGAAGTGAATAAATCTGCTCCTTCAGCATGGTTCCGCCGAGAACACCGATCACCGTGCCGTCTTCTGCTGTCAGCGGTATAGAGTAACTGACCCCGTCCGTATCTGCCTGCAGTGCGCCGGATATGGGCCCCAGGAAGGCAAAGCGAGCAATATTACCTTTGAGCTTCTGTCCCTTTGTCAGAAAATACGGATTGTAAAAGCCAGATCCTATCTCTTCTGACATGTCAAAATCAAGCTTCCAGTCGCTGGCCAATGGAATCTTAAACTGCTTTGAGATAACAGCAGCGCCACGGGAAAGCTGGAGATCGGAATTATCCGCGGCAAAGCTGCTGCTGTCCGTATCCAGCACGGAAATACCGGCCTGATGGCCTTCGGCACTCTGCTGTGCAGAGGGACCGTCCAGTACCACATAAATACTGTTGCCATAGCTTCGGTGGAGCAGTTCCAGGACATCCGGCATGATTTCCCCTATGATCCGCTCATTGAGCTCCCAGTCATGGGAAATGTCTGATGCTTTTTTCCCCTCTTCCTTAAGGACACTCTGGATCGTTGTCTGGATCGTCACCGAGCTTCGGATGTCATTCATCCAGTGCTGCAGCACCTCCCGCTCCAGAAGAAGCCCGCTGTTTTCCACATCCTTTTTCAATGAACGGAGTTCTGTCTGATAAAGGCCTTGGGCAACATTTCCGGTGGATAGAAATGCCATCATGAAAATAGTCTGAAAAATCAGGATCAGACAAAATGGAATCACAAGCCTCCACTTCATAGACCGTGTTTTTTTCATACGCTCAACCTCATCACTTCAAATTTATAAGCTGCGCTTTTGTGTCTTCACACCAGCTTTCAAATGCCTCTTCTGTATTGCATTCCGAAACCGCTGCCTCCAGGGACATCCCGGAGCTTATGAGCTCCAGAACCTTTTGCCGGTCTGACATGGCACGTTCCGGCAGTGTAGAATCAATCACCTTTCTCGCATCCTGGGCGCCGGGAAACGGAGTTGTCGTATAAAGACGATATTCCTTAACCTGCGGGATCGCTGTTTTCAGCATAGTCTCTACATTCGGGTCGAGTTCCAGGTTATGCTCCTTCATGCAGGAAATGCATCGCTCCACATCACTGGCAGTTTTTGTTACCGGAAGATATCCGGATGCCATACAGAATGGGATATTGTTTTCTTCCCTGGTCAGCCATTTTAAAAATGTGACAACGGCTTTTTCTTTTTTCTCATCCGTACGGAACATAACCGCACCGGCTCCCTGCTGGACTGCGCAGGAAGACGTTCCCGCAAAGCCGGGCAGCGGGAGGATGTCACACCGGATTGTCTCGGTCGAGCCATCATCATAAGTCACCTGATCCGGCGCATAGACAGCTCCGCTGGAAGATCCGACATAGGCGATCAGCTTTCCTGTCTTAAGGTCATCGCTGCGGAATCTCCCCTCCTCCAGATAATAACCGCTGATGTAAGGCACATAGAAGTTATCCCAGAGGCGGCGCATAGTGTCCGGATCCACATCCACGGATATACTTCCGTTTTCACCGGAATAAATAGTATGTCCGAGCTGATGACTTCCAATGAGAATATAATTTGCGAAGGAATCGCGCCCAAAGAAGGCCTGGCCGTCATTGGGTGTCTCCGTCTTTGCATCGGTCCATTCATAATATGCTTTTGCTGTCTGAGCAAGTCCCTCCCAGGTGGAAAGCTCCTCCAGTGAAGCACCGGTCTCGCTGGCAAACGGTTCCCAGGCGGTACTGTTGAGCGTCAGCACTTCCGTTGATTTGGCCACCGGAAAAATCATCATGGCCGCATTGGTTCCAAAATTGCCTTCCTCCAGATAGCCTGAAATATAGCTGTCATACTCCTCATCCGTCAGATAAGGACGAAAGTCCGAAATTTTATCCTTTTTCCAGAGGTCATATGCCGCGTCCGCATAGGCAGAGCAGAAATCCGGAAGCGGATCACTTCCGGTCTTTCCGTCCGTACTGTCACGCACCGCATCCTCAAGTTCCGATACGCTTCCTTTGCTGACAGATTCCACCACGATTTTCTGTTCCAGCCCAACCGTATCATTGAACTCCTGTACAAGTCGGTCCATCTCCTCTTTCTGTGCCCCATTGTAATAGTTCCACATCGTGATCTGTACCGGTGTGTTACTTTTCACCTTTTCTGCGCCGCTACAGGCAGTAAGCACCGCCGTGCCAAGCAAAGCCGTACAGAAATAATGCCTGATATGCTTCATGATCTGATTTTCGTCCTCTCTGTCCTGTATTATTTACGTGATTCCCACCATCCGGTGACATCTCGTTTTCAAACAGCTGCAGTCCGCAGAGACAGCACGGACTGTAACAAAAACACTCTTATCATAACACATCCTCTTCCGCTTTCCAACATTTTCGTGTATACTTCATGTAAAACAAAGAAAGGAAATCACTGTATTTTTTATATAATATCACAAAATACAGTCCGGGAAATATTCTTATGGAAATTGAAAGAAAGTATCTGGTCACTGCACCGCCCTCAGACTATGACACCTGGGAGGCCGTTCAGATGGAGCAGGCTTATCTCTGCACCGAGCCGGTTGTACGCGTCCGCAGGAAAAATGATTCCTATGTGCTCACCTATAAATCAAAAGGGCTCCTTGCGCGGGAGGAGTACAATCTTCCGCTTACAAAGGAAGCCTATGAGCATCTGCTCTCAAAGGCCGATGGCATCATCATCACAAAGACACGCTATAAAAAGCCGATCAGCGGAACCGGGCTTGTGATCGAGCTCGATGTTTTTTCCGGGACCTATAAAGGGCTGATGCTGGCGGAGGTAGAATTTCCGAATATCGAAGCGGCGGAGCACTTTGTGCCTCCGTCCTGGTTCGGGGAAGATGTAACCTTCTCCGGAAAATACCAGAACAGCAGGCTGAGCCAGACGCGCTGAAAGGACAACGAAAAAGAAGCAGGGAGTTCTGCTGCAAAACTGCAGAACTCCCTGCTTTTTTCGATACGTGATCATAAAAGATTACTTCTTCGCGATGTATTTGCGGATATCCAGTGCAATCGCTACGATGATAACGATACCCTGTACAATGTACTGATAGTTGGTCGGGATTCCAAGGAACTGCATGGAGGATTTCAGCAGCTCGAATACGAGAACACCGATGACAACACCGGAGATACGGCCGATACCACCGTTTACGGATACACCGCCGATGGTGCAGGCTGCGATTGCCTCCAGCTCGTAACCCTGACCCATGTTAACGCTGGCACCGCCGGCCTTTGCGCCGAGAAGGAAGCCTGCGATCGCATACAGAGCGGCTGCGGTTACGTAGATGATGATCTTGGTTTTCTTTACGTTAACGCCGGAAACCTCAGCAGCAGCCTCATTGCCGCCGATCGCGTACATGTATTTGCCATGACGGGTATAGTTAAATACGAACCACATGATCAGACCGATCACAAATGCAATGATGAACATATACGGAAGCTGTCCGAACAGCTTGCCGGTTGCGATTGCGGTATATGCCTTACGATAGCCACCAAGCGGTGTTGCGTTGGTATAAACCAGGCAGATACCATAGACAGCCAGCTGCATGCCCAGAGTACCGATGAAAGCCGGTACATTCAGGTAAGCGATTACAATACCGTTGATCAGGCCAAAGATGGCACAGATCAGGACACATAACAGCAGGACTCCGAATACTGGCATATCGCCCAGGTTCGGGAAAAACTTACCGCTGTAGTCTGCGGTCTGAAGTAAGGTACCTGCGATACAGGAAGCAAGACCTACCATACGTCCTGCGGAAAGGTCCGTACCTTTCGTGATCAGACAGCCGCTGACGCCGAATGCAATGATGACGCGGGCTGCTGTGTTTACGGAAATATTGGATAAGTTGTTCCAGGAGAAGAAATTATCCTTCGTGATGCCGGTGAGCAGTACCAGCAGAAGCAGTACAATGATGATTCCATTGTCCAGCAGTGTTTTCTTAATATCGATATTTTTCTTATTCATGCTCGTATCCTCCTTAATTAAACTGAGTAGCCATACTCATGATATTCTCCTGAGTTGCTTCCTCTCCGGATACCTCACCGGTCAGCTTGCCGGCACACATTACCAGGATCCGGTGTGACATACCGATCAACTCCGGCATTTCGGAGGAGATCATGATGATCGATTTGCCCTGTCTGGTCAGCTCGATCATGATCTGGTAGATCTCATACTTAGCGCCGACATCGATACCACGGGTCGGCTCATCCATGATCAGCACGTCCGGATTATTGGCCAGCCAGCGGGCAATGATGACCTTCTGCTGGTTTCCTCCGGAAAGAGACTGGATCAGCGTTTTGCTGCTCGGCGTCTTGATTCTCAGTTTTGCGACATTATCCTTTACAAGATCCTCGATCTTTTTGGTGTCAAGCATCGGGCCGATCTTCAGATAATTGTTCAGGGAGGAGATGGATACGTTATCTGCAATGGAAAGGCATCCAAGGATACCGGTTCCGCGGCGGTCCTCCGTGATCATTCCGATACCATCTCCGATCGCATCACGCGGTCTGGAAACCTGGATCGGTTTTCCGTGAACAAGCACCTCTCCACTCTTGATATGCCGCATTCCGAAAATAGCCTCCATCAGCTCGGTTCTCTGCGCTCCGACCAGTCCGCCAAAGCCCAGGATCTCACCCTTCTTTAACTGGAAGCTGATATGCTGGAAGGACCGCTCGTGGATGCTGCACAGATCCTTCACTTCAAGGATCACATCATCCTTGATGGTATCTTCCTTAGGCGGATATACATTGGTCAGCTCACGTCCTACCATCTGGCGGACGATCTCATCATCACTGATGTCTTTTACTTCCCAGGTACCAACATACGTGCCATCACGCATGATGGTAATATCATCGGCGATCTCACGGATCTCAGCCATCTTATGGGAGATGTAGATCATGGATACGCCTCTGGATCTAAGATCCCGGACAATACGGAACAGAGCGTCTACCTCGTTATCCGTAAGGGAAGACGTCGGCTCGTCCAGGATCACTACTTTCGCATTCATGGATACGGCCTTTGCGATCTCGACAGACTGCATCTGAGCAATAGAAAGCGTGCCAAGCTTTGCTTTCGGATCGTAAGGCATTTTGATATTTTCCAGCCATTTGGCTGCTTCTTCATTCATGGTCTTATGGTCAATGTACTTGAGCGGTCCCACCGATTTCAGCGGATAGCGGCCAAGATACATATTCTCCGCGATCGTCCGCTCCGGGATCGGCTGCAGTTCCTGATGAACCATAGCCAGTCCTTTGTGTAATGCATCATCCGGATTCAGGATCGTCATCTTTTCGCCATCCAGATAGATTTCACCTTCATCCATTTTATAAATTCCAAACAGGCATTTCATCAACGTTGATTTTCCGGCTCCGTTCTCTCCCATCAGTGCGTGAACAGTACCGGGACGGACTCTTAAGTTGATCCCGTCAAGGGCTTTGACACCCGGGAAGCTTTTGCAGATTCCCTTCATTTCCAACCTGTACTCTGCCATCCCATTCTCTCCTTTCTGATTCCAGACCAGATTCAAAGCCGGTCTCTTTAAAAATCGGGTGTGTCAGACGACACACCCGAAGCATGAATCACTGTAAATCACAGGTCAGAGTCTGACTATTTGATGATGTCAAGAATATCCTTTGCATTGTCAGGAGTAACCTTTACATAGTCAACCATGTTAACCGGATCAACAGTCTCGCCGTTTAAGAACTTCACAGCCATGTCTGCTGCGGTCTTTGCCTGGCCCATGTAATCGTTGAATACGGTACCGGTCATCTTGCCCTCGGTGATATCCTGAACAGCCTCAGTCAGAGCGTCAACACCTACCAGATAGATATCCTCATTTACTTTTCTGCCTGCTGCATCGATCGCCTGCAGTGCGCCAAGTGCCATTGCATCGTTGTTACAGAAAACAACCTCGATCTTGTCGCCGAACTGGGTTAAAGCATCCTGAACGATCTGCTGGCCCTTTGCCTGATCCCAGTCACCTCTCTGAAGGAGAAGTTCTTCAACTTCCAGACCTGCATCGGTCAGTGCCTTTACAGAGAACTCGGTTCTGTACTGTGCATCTACGTTCTCCGGATCGCCCTGAACCATGATGTAGCTTACTTTGCCATCGCCGTTGATATCGCCCTTGTTAGCGGTCTCAACGATCTCTTCACCCTGATAGGTACCGGACTGTCTTGCATCTGCACCAACATAGGTTGCGCTGATGCTGTCAGAAGCCCATCTCTCTTCCTCTGCGGTATCCGGCTCACGGTTAATGTAAACAACCGGGATACCTGCATCCTTACACATATCGGTTACCTGCGGTGCGGAGGAAGCCTGTACCAGGTTCAGGATCATAACGTCAACGCCGGAAGCGATGAAGTTCTGGATCTGGTTTGTCTGCTCTGCCTGATCGCCCTTACCATCCTGGATGGTGATGTTTTCTTTCTTGAAGCCAAGCTCCTCGGTTAAATATCTCTCCAGCTCGGTACGGTACAGAGTCATGAAGTTATCATCGAATTTATAAATGGAAATGCCGACTTTCTTATCGGAAAAATCGCCGCCTGCTGCCTCTTTCACTTCTGCTGCGGTGGTCTCTGCCTCTTTTGCTGCCTCAGTAGTAGCGGCCTCGGTAGCTGCTGCGGTGGTCTCAGCCGGTTTGCTTCCGCCACATGCTGTCATGGACAGGATCATGCAGGATGCCATTGCCATTGCGGTTACTTTTTTAGTTAATTTCATAATGTAAATCCTCCCTTAAATAAAATTGTCATGTTTGTAAGTTTTTGTTTACTTTCTCCATCTGACAAGCTTATTATAATGGTGGATTGTGCATTTTTCCATAGGATTTTCTTTCCTGGATTATTGAATTTTTTCGATTATACAATTTTTTATGGATTTATTTTCTCTTTTACGACATTATTCTGCCGGCTCCAGTAATATTTTCCTTTGTCCAGCGTAATTTCGCCCGGAATTGGTTCACCCATTCCGGCTGCAGCGGCAATCGTAAAGATAGCATTCGCATAGCCGGTTTTATCCGACGACACAGTTCCCAGCATCTTTCCGCTCTGCACGGCATCCTGTCCCTGCGTAGTTCCGTCAATCCCCACAACGCTGATTTTCTTTCCTCCGGCACGGTCCAGGGCATCGATCGCTCCCAGAGCCATATCGTCGTTGTTGCTGAGAACCAGCTCAATCGTATCCGGATACAGCTCCAGCCACTGCTCCATCAGGGCCGAGGCCTGAGAGCGCTCCCAGTTGGCAATGCCTCCGGTGATTTTTTCAATAGGGACGCCCCGGTCCTTTAACGTCTGGACAGACCACTCTGTCCGGATCAGGGAATCCTGGTGATTGCTTTCTCCCTCCAGCAGTACATAGCTGATAACACCGTCCCCGTTTTTGTCCAGGGAAGCCGGATCCTTTTCATACTGGTCCGCCACGATTTCCGCCTCCAGTACCGCGGATTCTTTGGCATCCGCACCAACATAGTAAAGCCTGTCCCAGCGATCCATATCCTCCTCGACGGGCTGACGGTTAAAAAACACTACCGGTATATCAGCAGCCGCTGCCGCATCTATGATCCCGGAGGAGGTTGTGCGGTCCACCGGATTGACACAGAGCGTATCACAGCCCAGCGATATAAAGCGTTCCACCTGCTTATTCTGGACGTACTGATTTCCCTTGGCATCCTGAATGTCCAGTGTCACCTTGATGCCCGTCTCCTGTTCATATTCCTTTGCCCTCTTTTCCAGCTCCGACCGGATATTACCGATAAAGGTATCATCTGCCCGGTACAGGCTTACTCCGATGCGGATCGCATGCTTCTTCTCCGAGACTGCTCCCGCACGGCAGCCGGAAAGCAATATGCAGGCCAGGGCCATGCAGGCCGCAGAAACTATCTTCCGGTCACATTTTTTCTTATTCCTGTGTTTTTTCATTACGAACCGCCTCCTACTCAATGGGATAAAGCATTTTCTCGAATTCCGGGCTGCGCAGATCTTCTTTCCGGATATAATAGCTCTCCAGCACCGTTGCCTCTTCCGTTTTCTGATTGGACAAAATCTCCACGGCACGCCGGACGCTTAAGTATCCGGTACTGAAATCATCTGTCACACTAAGCCCGCTTATCACGCCGCGGTCCAGATAATTCAAAAGCGGCGTGGCAGTCCCACGGCCGTACAGACCGCTGACATGCTCCGGATATACACTGCTGTCGGCCAGGATCTGTGCCGTCTCAAGAAGCGTTTCCGCATCCAGGGCAATGATCACTGCCTGGGCGGATTCCGGGTAAACCAGCTCTTCCACGATCTTGCGGATGCTTCCGTCACCGTGACGCTCAAATTTCTTGATTTCACAGCCGCCCCCACGCAGAACCGATTCCACGCCATCCTGAAAATGCCGTCGGGCCGCCGATTTTCTGGAGCTGTAAAACAGATAATAAGGAATCTGGTTTCCATGCTCATTCAGAGCCTGTCTGGCAAGATTCTGTCCCATGGCATCGTAATCGGTGGAAACCACTGCTGATACCTTATCCCGCGGAAGCTCAGCATTGACAAGCACCAGCGGGATCTGTACCCGTTTATCCGCCAGGGCGGATTCCAGGGCAGATTCCTCCACAGGCATCACGATCAGTGCCCTCGCACCATCCTGCTGCTCTCTTGCCATCCGCTCAATCTGCTGGGAAGCATCACCGCCCTCATACAGCGTGATCATGCTTACATCCGCATTCAGCTCAATGGCTGCCCGGTCCATGCCCTTCTTAAAATTCTGGTAAGACTCATCCGTCGTGTCATCCAGGATCACCGAAACCGGATAAATTTCGTTTTTCCGCTCCTTGATCAGAAGATCCGTAGAAGAAATCAGATACAGAAAGAGCAGTACCAACCCATAAATGACCCAGAGCCATGTATCCCGTTTTCTCATACCGTTTTCTCCTTTTCCTGAATTTCCCGGTAATCCACCGCCGGAAGATGGATGCGGATCGTGGTGCCCTCATCCGGCTCCGACTCAATAAACAGTCCGTATTCATTTCCGAAATACAGTCTTATCCGCTCATTCACATTTTTAACGCCGATCCCGGAGCCGCGCTTTGAAGAAACATGCGCGTGATCCGTCAACAGATTTTCTACCTGTTCCTCCGTCATGCCAAGACCGTTATCCAGCACGGTAAACCAAAGTCCGTCTTCCTTTTGTTCTGCTTTTATTTCAATGATGCCGTCCCCGTCCTTAAATTCCATGCCATGATAGATTGCGTTTTCCACAAGCGGCTGCAGCATCAGCTTCAGACTTGCATACCCCAGAACCTCCGGCGCCGCGTCAATGGTATAGGTGAACTTGTTCTTAAAACGCATCTGCTGGATCATCAGATAGTTGCGCACATGCTCTAATTCGTCCCGCACGGGTATGATACTCTTTCCCTTGCTTAAGCTGATGCGGAAGAAACGGGCCAGGGCCGTAACCACCCGGACCGCCTCCGACTTCTGTTCGTTCTCAATCATCCACACGATGATATCCAGGGTATTGTAAAGAAAATGCGGATTGATCTGGGACTGGAGCGTGTCAAATTCGCTTTTGCGCTTGGATTCATGCTCTGCCACAATGTCCTGCATCAGCACCTTGATCTGGCGCGCCATGTCACCTATGGAACGCCCCAGATGCCGGATCTCATAGGATCCGCCCTGATAAACCTCCACATCCAGGTTCCCGTTCTCCAGCGCGTTGACTGATTTTTCCAGCTCCCGGATCGGGATGGTAATGCGGGAGGAAATCGATGCATTGATGATCATCAGCATAAACAGGAACAGCGCGATCAGAAATACCATAAACAGTTTGGTCTTTAACGTATTCAGATAGCTTTCTTTTTCAGGTGTAACGCCCACCAGCTTCCAGCCTGTATAGCCCACCGATTTGACCGTCACATCCCGGATCTCGCCCTGATAGGACTCCCGGCAGTTGCCATCGCGGTAACCGGCAGCAGCCCGGAAATTTTCCTGCATCTGCCCCGCGTCGATCAGCTGCATCTGCGGGTGGTAGATCAGCTGTCCGCCCGGACTCACCAGATAAAGGTAGCCGTGATTTCCCATGGTGATGCTGTCTAACAGCTGCTTTAAGCTTCCATAGGTAATGTCGATCAGTAAAATACCCTGCTCGGCCGAAACGCCCTTCGTGATCTCCACCGCACGGGTCATGGTAATGACCCAGGTATACTGGTTTTCATCACTGTCAAAAATATACTGTACATGCGGCGTCGTAAAGTGCAGATTTTCCGTGCGCTCCAGCGTATCCGTAAACCAGTCCTCCGCTGTCACATCCAGCCCGGTCTTTAAGCGTGCTGCCGGAAAGGTATCGATCAGCTCTCCCTGCCTTGAAAACAGCGCAATATTAGACACACAGTCCCGGTTGTTATCGTAAAGAAGGTTCAGCTCGTTATGGATACTCTCCGTGGAAAGATCCGCATTCTTTATGACGTCATAATAGAGGGAATCCGACAGCTTCATAATGGTACGCAGGTAGGAATCTACCGAATGGTTTACCTGAGCCAGCATCGTCTGGTTTTCCTCCTGGATGGCCGCCGTCATCTGCCCTACCAGACGCCCGTAGAACGAAATCCCCATCAGGATCAGGGCCGTCAGCGCACTGATGGTGAAATACAGATAGATGGTAGAGCGGATGCTGACACGGCTGAAAAATTCCGTCAGTTTTTTCTTTGCCATAGCGCCTCCTCATCAGCCATTCTGGGTGCCGCGGTATTTCGTCGGTGAAATACCGAAGCGCTTCTTGAACACGTAGCTGAAATAATTCTGCTCCTGATATCCCACCTTCTGGGCAATCACATAGGTCTTGTCATCAGTCTCATTTAAGAGCTCCACTGCCTTCTGCAGACGCACCTCCGTCAGGTAGGCAATGTACGTCTGGCCCGTTACCTTGCGGAACATCGTGGAAAAATAAGCCGGACTCATATGAAGCTCCCGGCAGATCATTTCCACAGAAAGAGAGGGATCCTGATAATGGTTTTCAACGTAGCGCCGCGCTTCCAGGATCACCTTCTTGGTGGTATTGTCACGTTCCCGGTTTATGCCCTCATGGATCCTGAAAGATACACCCAGGATCCACGATTCAAATTTCTCCGGCTTTCCAATGGCTGCCTGGATATCCAGATACTGTTTTTCCGTATCAAAAATCTCACGGGTGGTGAGATCATACTGCTGCATCAGACGGGTCACGCAGTTAAACAGAGAAAGCATGTACAGCTGCTGCTGTCTGACATGTACCCGGGCATCATCCATGCGTGTCATCAGACTGTGTATGGTTTCCCGGATTTTTTCCTCCGGGCCGAATTTCACCGCTGTGATGAAATCATTTTCATCCGCATTGTCAAATTTCAGTTTGCCGCGGCTTACCGGTTCTACATCATTGATATAAATCGTCTGGCCCACACCGACAATACTCCGATAGCCCAGTGCATCCACCGCAGACTGATACACCCGGCTGAGTTCGGAAAGCTTCTGGCAGCTGTGTCCCACCGCAATGGTCACCGTGACCTCCAGAACTCTCCGGCACTCCTTGCAGATATCTCCCAGGTGATCCAGAAGACCGGTCTGGGAATTGTTCTCATCAATGGCCGCGATCAGAGTAATGCCGGCCGACGAGTTAAAGATGGTAAACCGGCAGTAATCTCTTAAATGGTCCTCCGCGATCTGCCGCACGGAGATCGGGATCAGCTCCTTTTGCAGGGCGTTCGGTCCTTCCGCGTTCTCTGCCTCAATATGGATCAGCGCCGTCAGCCATTTTTTTGCATGAAGAATGTCTACACTGTATTCCTTAAGCTTCTCTTCGATCATACCGGCATCGGCAGTTCCCCTCATCAGATCGTTTAAGAATACCGCACGGAGGATCGGCAGACTTTTCTGATAGCTCTCCCGCAGAAGAGCCGCATCGCGCCGCTGGCTGATCTCCTCATCCAAATTTTTTCTGACCCGGGTGAGGATTTCAGAAAGCTCCTCCACGTTCACCGGTTTTAAAATATACTCCGTCACGTTCAGCTTAATGGCCTGCTGCGCATACTCAAAGTCATCGAAGCCGGAAAAGATCAGCACCTTCATGGACGGGTACTTCTGCCGGATCCGTTCTGTCAGCGCCAGACCGTCCATAAACGGCATACGGATATCCGTCATGACTACCTCCGGCTCCAGCTGTTCAATCTTTTCCAATGCCTCTGCTCCGTTCTCTGCATCTCCGACCACCTCAAACCCCAGGTGATTCCAGTCAATCTTTCGTATGATGCCCTTGCGCACTTCCTCCTCATCGTCCACAAGGATGATCCGATATAAGTTCATGATCTGCCTTCTCCTTTGATTATTTTCCTGTTTCCTCCAGAATCTGCTCCAGAGTATGGACCAGGATCTGGTTTTCCTTCTGTCCGCTTACGCAGATCCGGTAATATCCACAGGCAAGTCCCGTAAAATTACTGCAGTCCCGCAGCAGGATCCCCCGCTTTAAACATGCCTCATACAAGTGGAGAGGCCTTGGTTCTTGCCCGTAAAAAAACAAAATAAAATTGATATCGGAATCGTAAACCAGAAATCCCATTCTGCGAAGCTCCCGGGTAAGATATACCCTTCCTGCTTTTAAAAGCTCCCTTGCTTCGTTTAAATAGACGCTTTCCCGCAGTGCCGCGCATCCTGCCTCCTGGGCCGGCACGGAAATGCTCCAGGGCTGGCGTCCTGCAGAAAGCCTGCGCAAAAGCCCGCGGTCCGCACAGATCCCGTAGCCCAGTCTCAGCCCCGCCATTGCATAGGTTTTGGTAAACGCTCTCAGAATAAACAGCCCCGGAAAATGCTCTGCTTCCGGTACAACACTGCATGCTTCCGGGTGATCCAGAAGGTCACAGAAGCATTCATCCAGGATCAGCCTGGTTGCGGTCTCCTCACAGCGCTTTGCGATCTGCAGGATCTGCTCCCTGGGAACGGCATGCCCGGTCGGATTATTGGGATTGCAGAAAAAGATAAGGTCCGTATCCGGCGTGATCTGCTCACAAAGCTGCTGCACATCCGGAAGAAAACCGTTTTCCGGGTAAAGACGGCTGTAGCGGATCTCACAGCCTGACCGGGCAAGTGCCTGCTCGTACTCTGCAAATCCCGGTGAAAGCAAAAGTGCCTGCCTTGGCTTTATGGTCTGCACCAGCCCGTAAATGAGATCGGCCGCACCGTTGGAGCAGAGGATCCTGTCTGCCGCAATCTGATGATAATCGGCAAGTGCTCTCGTAAGCGCTTCACACTGCGGATCCGGATAGCGTCCCCAGTCCTCCACAGTTTCTTTCAGCCTCCGTTTCACCCCCTCCGGCATGCCAAGGGGATTCAAATTGATGGAGAAATCATACCGGACCGGATTTCGGTAAATATCTCCGCCGTGCCGGACCGCCTTGTCCGGCTGACAGGTGGTTATCTGCTGTTTTTTCATAGTCCCATACCTCCCGGTGCGAACATACAACAGATCAGCGCCACTGCCGCCGCACAGACTACCAGAGTCAGAACCGAGGCCACATACATCAGGCGGTTGGCTCTCGGGATGTCCTCCGGTTCTATCGGGCGTAGGGCATCGCCGATGGTAGGCTTATGATACAGCTCGCCAAAATACCAGGCATCCCCCGCCAGCTGCACGCCCAGTGCCCCGGCGCAGGCCGATTCACTCTGGGCCGAATTCGGGCTCTTATGGTTTCTGCGGTCCCGCCGCCAGATTTTAAATGCGTTTTTGCCGCTCATTCCGGGGATCAGGCAGGCCGCCGCCGCAAAGGCCAGGCCGGTAAGCCTCGCCGGAATATAATTGACCAGGTCATCCAGCTTCGCCGCCGCGCGGCCGAAATACAGGTACTTCTCGTTTTTATACCCAACCATGGAATCCATGGTGTTGACTGCCTTATAAAAGAAGCCCCCAACCGGACCGAAAAAGAGCAGAAATAACAGAGGGGCAATGACACCGTCCGACGCATTTTCCGCCACAGTCTCCACCGCCGCCCTGGTGACGCCCTCTGCCGTCAGTCTCTCTGTATCACGCCCAACGATCATGGATACCGCATAGCGGGCGCCGTTTAAATCCTTCTCCTTCAGTCGCCGGTATACCTTCATGCTCTCCGTTTTCAACGAGCGGGCCGCAAGGATCCAGCCATCCAGCACACACATGAGGACAAAACGGAGATAAGGATGGATGAAACCTGCTGCCAGCAGAAGCACTGCCGTGATCACCACCGTCATACAGGGAATGGTCACGGCCAGCGCCGCCCCGGCCAGAAGCAGATTCTGCGGGGTATCTGCCGTATTCTTTCGAAGCTTCTTTTCCATACGGGAGATCAGGCTGCCGATCCCGCAGACCGGGTGCCAGAGTCCCTGCGGATCTCCCACGATAAAGTCGATCAGAAAGCCAATACAGGCTGCTGCCGCATATTCCATCCAAAGCTGTGTTAATCTCATGCTGCTTTACATTCCTTTTTTCTTTTATTTGATCCGGACTGCAATGCCGCACTGCATCCGGTAAACCTCTGCTGCCGCTGCCGCTAACATCTGTCCGGCATGGCCCACGGCCTCGCGGTAATCCCGCTCTGACTTCTCCAGCGGGACTATGCCGCAGCCCACCTCATCCAGCGTGATCACCGCGGGCGGGTCTGTGAGAAGCTGTCGAGTAAACGCTTCCGGATCTTCCCCGGCTTCCAGTACCGCGCGGATGCGGTCCTGAAAATCGGCAAGGATCCTTCCGTCTTTGCAGATCTGTGCTGCATATGCTTTCTTTCCCTGAAAGCTTCCTCCGATAATCAGAATCATGCTATGTAAACTCCTTACTGTAGTTTCCTTTTTCGCGGCAGGCCCTGTACATCTCACCGAATTCATGTCGGAGCACTGCCAACGTCATGCCTGCCTACAGGCGGCCGCACACGGCCAGTGCCGCAACCATCACCAGCTCCGCGGTCTGTAAAAAGTATCCGGCCAGATCACCGGTGGTTCCGCCAAATTCATGCATGGCCATGTGATGATACCAGAGAAACACTGCCGCTGCTGCCACTGTCAGGACCACTGCCGTGACGGTACCGGATACCAGAAATACAAACGCAATTCCCACCAGAAGCCAGACTGCCAGCACTGCTTTGACTGCCGGTGCTCCGTTTCCGGTTCCTTTGGCAAACGTAGCTGCCAGTCCATCCTTTCTTGCCTTTGGGAAACAGAGAACCGAAAGACCGCTCAGGGCCCGTGTCATCACATAGATTCCGCCAATGGCCGGAAAGGCCTCCAGACGAAGCTCTGAAAAGGCTGCCGTGTACAGCAGCAGATAGACACCGCACCCGGCAATGGCAAAGGCTCCGGCGTGGGGATCCTTTAAGATTTCCAGCTTTCGTTCCCGGCTCTGGAAGGAGCTTCTGGCATCCGTCACATCCAGAAATCCATCCATGTGAATGCCTCCGGTGATGAGCAGCGGGACAGCCGTTCCCAGAAGGGAAAAAGCCAGAATACCAAGCCCGGCCTGCACGGACAGCCAGCAAAAGGCGCAGACACACGCGCCGATCACCACACCGATCAGCGGGAAAAAGCAGAAGGCGTACTTCATACCGCACTCACTCCACTCCACAAAGGGCATAGGGATGCGGGAATACATGGAAAACGCGATCACAAAGCTTTCCAGAATTGAAGGCAGGGTTTTCTCATTGCTGCTCATTCGCATCTTCTCCTTTCCGGCGGATGGGAATTCCATACACAACTTCTGTTACGGCATCCGCCTCCTCTGCCATCCGGATATTAAGGTTTCCGAGAAGTCTTATGTAGCGGACGGTCTCTGCGTCATAACGGCATCCGTCTGAAAAAATCTCGTTCGTCACGATGATCAGATCTTCGGTCTGTTCCTTTAAATTCTGAATGCCCTGTTGGATCCGGTCCAGGATTTCCTCATCTGTTCCGCCAAGCTCAAACTGCTCATTGGCTAACAGGTTGGACATGCACTCCAGCATCAGGCTTCCCTTTTCCGGCAGGCGTAAAGCATCCAGTGTGTGGAAGGCTTCGATGGTCTGAAAACCCTTTCCCTCCCGCATGGCACGGTGCTTTTTTACCCGTGCCGCGCCTTCCGCGCCCCAGGGACGCATGGTGGCGATATAATATTTTTCTGCGCTCTTTGCAAGTACAAGCAGATCTTCCGCGTAGGCGGATTTTCCGCTGGCGGAAGCGCCGGTCACAAGATGCATCATGTTGTTTCCTCTCCCTCAGGACCGGATAAAAAGCTCAGGATCAGATCCGGTCCGGATAAATAATAAAGATGCGGAAAGCCCGCTAGCAGACTGTCCGTCCGGTACATACAGTCCCAGCCGCGGTCCGACTGCGGTTTTTCTGCCCGAAACGCAGATCCCGGTGCGGTGCTCTCCCAGTAGTGGAATTCATGCCCTTTGATCCGTACTGCGCCATTCTGCGTCAGAGAAATATATCCGAAACGGCCAAGTTTTTCTGTGCGGAACCCGTCTGCGTGGATCAGTCCGGCCATAGGCCAGCAGTTTCCCATTTCATCCTCCAGGTGCTCCTGAAGATACAGAAATCCGCCGCATTCCGCCAGAATTTTGATGTCCTCTGCATGAGCGTTCCGGATGGCCGCAAGCATCGGCTCATTGGCAGACAGCTCCTTTGCGTAGAGCTCCGGGTATCCGCCGCCCAGTAAGATGGCATGAATCTGCTCTGGCAATGCCGCATCGCGGAGCGGGGAAAATGGGATCAACTCCCATCCATGCTGTCTTAAAAAGTCCAGATTTTCCTGATAGTAGAAGCAGAAGGCCTCGTCCATAGCCACCGCCATGCGGCGGGTAGGAGGTTCACTCTCCGAGTCTATGGGGCGGATCTCATCCTGTTTTGTTTCTTCCTGGTTCAAATCTGTCTGGTTGGATTGCTCGGATTCTTCCTTTTTCGAATATCCCGCCAGCTCCAGAATCCCATCGACATCCAGATACTCCTCCAGCTGTTTCGCAAAGGCATTCAGATGCCCGCGCAGTTCACTCTGCTCCTGCGGCATCGTGAGTCCCAGATGGCGGCTCTTGATGTCCATGATCTCACAGACCGGCACCGCGCCAAGATAACGCACGCCCAGCTTTTCAATCTCCGGACGCAGGCGTTCGCCTACCATTTTGTTCGTTTTATTTAAGATCACACCGCAAATATGGCTGTCCTTCCGATAGTCCAGAAATCCTTTGATTTGCGCCGCCAGAGAAAGGCTGCTGCCTTTTCCATTCACCACAAGAATGGCCGGAGTATCGGTTATTGTTGCCACCTCATAGGTGCTGGCAGAAGTGGAATTGCCGCCAATCCCGTCATAATAGCCCATCACGCCTTCCAGAATGGAAAGCTCCGCGTCTGCCGCCCGTTTTCGAAACAGCGCCCGCAGCTCCTCTTGCGAAAGAAAGAAGCTGTCCAGGTTGCAGCTGTCGATACCCAGAACGTATTTGTGAAACATCGGGTCGATGTAGTCCGGGCCGCATTTGAAAGAACGGCAGCGGATGCCGCGGTTCTGAAACAGAGTGAGAAGGCCGGTGGTAAGAAGAGTCTTGCCGCTGCCGCTTCCCGGAGCCGCCACCAGAATACGGGGAAAATCTGCATCTTTCTGTGCGCGTCCGTTCTGTCCGGGCACTACCTGCAGGATCTTTGATTGCTGTGTCTGTTGCCCCTGCGCCGTAAGCACATAAATCGGATTCTGAGCCTGCATCATGTGGTACGGGCCGCGCTTTGCCGCCCGGGATACCTGCATGCAGACCACCTCCGGCTCCCATCCCTTTTTCTGAAACCATGCCATGGCCTGATTCAGGCTCTCCAGGGCGATCACATTGATCACGAGCTGAACTGCCGGGTTTAATTCCGTCACCAGATCCAGGATTTCCTCCATATTGCCGCTGCTTCCGCCAAGGAACACCCGATCCGGGGCCGGATAACCAGCCAGTGACTCCGGTGCTTTCCCCGGAACCACGGTCAGATTGGTTAAGCCCGCCTTTTTTGCGTTTGCCCGGATCAACGCGCAGCCCTCTTCCTTCTGTTCAAAGGCATACACATGGCCCTCCGGCACCTTAAGTGCCGCCTCCACGGAAACAGAACCGGTCCCGGCACCAATATCATATACAATGCTGTTCGTCTGCAGTTCCAGCTTTGAAACGGAAACCGCCCGTACCTCACTTTTTGTCATGGGGATTTCTCCCCGGATAAACCATTCATCTCTCATCTTTTTTCCACTCCAGAAATACAGCCGTCAGACTGTTCGTCTCGATATCTGTCATTTCTTCTGCTGTTCCGTAAATTTTACGTTCGTCCTCATATCCCATACGGACACCCGCGTAAATTCTGGTATTTCCCATGTCAGCATCCTTCAGGATCCGGCAGATCTGTCTCAAATTCATACTGCTGTCCAACAGCAGAAATACTTTTTCATGCTCCTTAAGGAGCGCCGCCGCATCGCAGTCCCGCCCATGGGCACTGGCGAGACAGGCATCGTCCCAGGATATCCCAAAACGCGCCGCAAGGGCCGATACAGAAGAAATGCCCGGATAAACCGTTACCTCATAAGGACTGGATTCCACTTCACCAAAACGCGCTTTCAGTTCCCGCATCAAGCTGCCGCTTCCGCTGTAGAATCCGGTATCCCCGGAGCAAACCACCACGGCATGCTGACAGGCTCTATTTTTTTCCAGCCAGTCCAGAATCTTTTCCGGCTGGTAATAGGTTTCCTGATGTTTTTCGCGGATCAACGGTGCCAGGTCTGCGAGCATCCGGGACGCACCGAACACAATATCACTGCGCTCCAGCACTTCCAGGGCTTCCAGGGTAAGCTGCTTTGCGCCGCCCATGCCCATGCCGATCATACTGAGAAAACGTCTGCCCGTGCCATCTGCTTCGCTGTTTTCCGGCGGCCTGGCCGTCCGGTACGCATCCATCTGTCTCTTTGCCTCTTCCAGCGAGATTCCTTCCTCGTGGACCGGCCGCCGGATCACGACCACGGAAACGCCGCACTGCCTTGCAGCCTCTATTTTCTCCGCAAAGCCGCCGCGCTTTCCGGCTTCCTTTGTGACAAGCCACCCTGCCTGCACGGTACGCAGCAGCGCATAATTCAGTTCCACCGAAAACGGTCCCTGCATGGCAATGATGTGGGCGCCGTGAAGGCCAAGATCCTCACATTTTTTAAGGACCTGGCTGTCCGGAAGGACCCGTGCAAAGATGCGTTCCCGCAAAACCGGATCCCCAGCAAACGCTTCCAGTTCCTTGCTTCCGGTGGTAAGGAGAACCGGGCGGCCATCCTGTTTCAGACACGCAGCTGCCTCACTTACAGAATTCACCACAAATACAGGCGCCAAATCCTGTCTGTCTTCCTGCATCCCTGAGTCCTGCCCTGCAGCTTTCTCAGTCTCTGATCCCCTTAAAATCCGCTGATAAGAAATTGCAAGCTCCCGGCACAGCGCTGCCACCTGCTCCGTCACCACTCTGGCATAGGGATGGGTGGCATCCAGCACAAGCTTCGGAGCTGCTTCCAGCAAAAACTGCCGCATGGCAGCTTCATCCAGTGCTCCGGTATGTACCTGAACCAGATCACTTTCTCTCAGCAGACTTTCCCCGTAGCCGGATACCACACTGACCAGAACCGGAATGTGACGCGCCTCAGCATACTCTGCCAGCTCCCGTCCCTCGGATGTCCCTCCAAATATCACAACAGATGCATGTCTCTGCATGGTCATTTCCCTCCTGTTTTTTCTGCCACAGCTACCGTCACGCCGTTGTGCACCTGTTTTTTCACGATCAGGCGTCCGCCTGTTCCCGCACAGCAAAGAGCCGACCGCTCACAGACATTTCCGACTCCGGTCACCTGACGCACAAACCCGGACTCCGAAAAGTCTCCCTGCACAGCCGCCAGTTCTTCACTGCTGTATGTAGAAAAAGGAATGCCAAGACCAGTTGCTGTTTCCAAAAGTCCGGCCTCGTCCTTCTTTAAATCAATGCTCGCTACCCCGGACACTCCGTGTATGTCCAGATGATGCTCTTCGAGAGTTTCCCGCACTGCTGTTTCTATGACATCTCCTGGCGTACCCCTGCGGCAGCCAATACCAAGTACCAGCTTCTTAGGAATCAGACGCAGAAATATGCCCGGCGCCTCCTGCCTGCGGCAGGTTACCCAGACATTCAGCCGGTGCACTACGTCTGCCTCATACCCGGTTCCCTCCGGCTGCGAAATCGGGTAATCGCTGAAATATCCGACCGTTTCTCCATCCAGAAGCGCCGCCGCAATCTCCTTTGCCAGCTTCCGGTCTGTCAGCACAAGGCCGTGATCCGCTGCCCAGACATCGATTGCAGTGCGCCCCCGCACGTCAGAGGCCGTCGTCACAACCGGTACTGCATCCAGGATTTTCGCGATCCATTCCGTCAGACGGTTTGCGCCGCCCACATGGCCGGAAAGAAGGGAAATGGCAAATTTTCCAGCCTCATCCACCACAACCACAGCCGGATCCGTAAGCTTATCTTTCAAGTATGGAGCAATCAGCCGCACCGCGATCCCGGCTGCCCCAATAAAGATCAGCCCATCACATGCGGCAAACTGCTGACCGGTCCACTCTGAGAGTGTCCCGGATACGGGCTGTAACATCGAACCTGCATTGCCTGTTTTTCTTCCGCTATAGCCTGGGCAGTCTGCTCCCGCCGCACTCAGCGCCTTTGACAGCTTTTCGCAGATACCTTCGCCTGTCCTGGTAAAGCTGATCACTGCAAGTTTCATAAAGAGTCCTTTCCCCGGCCGGATGTCTCCAACCAGGCATCAAATGCTTTCTGCCAGTTTTCTGTCGCTCCGAGCAGCTGATGTGCAGTGGAAAAGGTAACTGCTTCCACTGCGATCTGCCCTCCGCTCCAGATTTCCATCCAGTGCTTAACACAGAGAGCAGTCCGGTCAAGAAGCGGCTTTGCAAGATCCTGTTCTTTTAACAGCGCCAGCGCGTCATCTGTGGTATTGCAGACACGGATCTGTTCCTGCAGCTTGGGATGCCCCAGTTCTTTTGTCAGCACCGCCATCTGTTCCATGCGACCGTCTCCATACCTGGAATGGGTATTTTCCACACCGGCAGACACCTTGATCAGCTTACCGATGTGTCCCACAAACAGCAGCTTCCGAAAGCCCTCCATCTCTGCCATCAGCACCGCTTCCTTCACAAAGTTGCTGCAAAGAACGGCGCTTCCCATCGGAACGCCCAGTTCCTTCTTTAAAAATTCTTCGCCATAGTTTCCGGGCGCCATCAGAAGCACCTTTGCCCCGTTCACTGCTTTCATGTGAATTTCCAGACGAATGGTCTCCAACAGTGCCTCCTCACTCATAGGCTTTACAATTCCGGTAGTGCCAAGAACCGAGATACCGCCCTGAATTCCCAGCTTGGGATTGAAGGTCTGGAGTGCCAGCTGCTCCCCTTCCGGGATCCAGATGGTAACGATCAGATATTCCTCAAAAGCAGCTGTTTGCACAACATCCGCCACCGCCCCCAGGATCATGCTGCGCGGTACCGGGTTGATGGCATAATGTCCCACCGGACAGCTAAGCCCCGGCTTTGTCACCATGCCAATGCCCTGGCCTCCATTTAAGTAGAGCTTCGGATATTCCTCCAGATAATATCCGGCACCCGTCCGGCATAAGGTTTCGAACTCGCTTTTATCCGCCTGGCGTACTCTGGCAAATACCTTAGTTCCATTCGTCACATCTGGATCATCCCCGGAATCCTTCTGCACAAAATAGCAGAACGCCGGAGACTCCGTTTCCTGCTCCGGCTCATACCGCGTTACCGGGATCCGGCAGACAGTTCCGCCCGGAAGGGTAAGTTCCGAATAGTCCGAATCCGCTTTTCCACATAACAAAAAAGCGGCCGCCGCCTTCGCCGCAGCCGCCGCACAGGTCCCGGTTGTATATCCATTCCTCAGTCTTTTCTCTGCCACTTGTTTTCTCCGTTTCAGCATACGCTTTTTTGTACACTGTAATCGGTTTTTATTATACTTGCTTTTGCGTGGTTTGACAAGCATCAGACCTGGGCGTTTCTCTCAGTTTCCTTTTGCATCTGCTTCTTTCTTTTTGTGATGAGGCCGCCGATCCTGCCGCTTTCCTTGGAGGTCAGGCAGCGCCAGCCATCCTTCAGGACCCGGTCTCCCAGGCCAAGCTCCTCCGCAATCTCAAATTTCAGCTGTTCCTCCGGGGTCATATGTTCCGGATCAAAGGGCTTCTTCTCTTTTTTCTTAGACATAACGGGCACACTCCTTTTCTCTGGAAGTGTGCCCGTTTCGCTGCGCTTTATTCATAAATTGTAAAAACCTATTCTTCATCCGGGTTCAGCGGCATAATGACCGCTGCAATAATATAGGCAATCAAGCCTGTTCCGGAGCAGGCGATCAATACCCATATCAGACGCACAACGGTCGGATCCACACCAAAATATTCTCCAAGACCGCCGCAAACGCCGCATATTACTCTGTTTGTACTGGAACGATACAGTTTTTTATTCATATCCATCTTTCATTCCTCCAGGCATATTCACACCTAATACTCTATATAATCATCCAGATGCTCCTCAATCTCATCTGCATGATGGTAATACTCTCTCAAATAGCTATTCGCATTCCTGGCTCCGCCCTTCATAAGACCGGCTGTAATGATTCCCGTGCCGAAAAGGCAGAACAGGATGCCCACCACTAAAAACCACTTAACGCAATTTTTCATAAGCTTTCTTTCCTCCCCGAAGCAGTCCCTTCAGAATGTTTACAATCGTCCGAATGCACCATGGCACAAATTTTCCGTATGTAAGAATCGATAACGCAATTCCGATCAGCACACAGCCAAACGTGAATACTGCAAATCCAACAACGGTAATACCGCCCCATAAGTCGGAGACCAGGATAGCTGCACCCATTACCGTCAGAATCACAGTGCCAAAGCAGGCCGCTATGGTCAGGAAGCCGATTCCAAGCACTGCTATGGCGATAAGAGCAAGCAGCGTGGAGATCGCGGCAATGGCTCCGCTTCCCATGCCGAGGATAACCGGAAATAAAACTAAGACCAGAAGCAGCGGAAGAAGAATTCTCCGGCGTGTTCCTTCTTTTTTTCGTGACCGTCCATGTTCATACTCTGTCCGTTCCCGTCCCGCTGTCTGTGCATGACCGTCATCATTTCTTTGTCTGTTTTCCTCCAGCACCTCCGGAAGATCTTTCCGTTTTACCACCTGGTACCCAGGCTCCCGGAAACGCTCATCCTCAAACCCATTCTCGCTAAAAATGCCGCCGTCTTCCAGATCAACTTGTAAATTGCTCCGGATGATGGAGGCGATCCGTTCCGGGCTTCCGAATTCCCGCAGTACTTCCTGCTCCCGCTCCGTTCCGGCCTCATCGAGATAATCACGGTAAAAAGCTATTCCGTCTTCCCGGTCTTCTTGCGAAAGATCCTGCAGCAGATATTCCAGCTTTTCCATAAACTCCGCTCTACTCATGTCTTATGACCTCCTCAAGTATTCTGGATATCTTCTGTGCGTAAGTATTCCATTCTCCACGGTAAAGATTCAGCTGAAGCCTTCCGCTCTCCGTGATCCGGTAGTACCGCCGGTTTCTTCCGTCGATTGCCAGATCATAGCTTTCGAGACATCCGTCCTTTAAAAGACGCCGCAGCACCGGATAAAGGGTAGACTCTGAAATGTCCAGCACCTCACGCACCTCCTGGGTGATGCGGTAGCCGTAGGTTCCATTCTGATCCCTGGAGACAACGGACAGCACAATGGCATCCAGAAGTGCCGCGCCCGTATTAAAAACCATATGATCCCGCCTTTCCTTATAGTGTAATATTGCAAAATTCCATATATTATACAATGTGTAATATTGCTGATGGATATACTATATAGCATATAATATTATTTGTCAAGTGGTTATTTTTATAAAGAAAAGCAGGTACGCTCTGGTTTTGCCCGGCCGCACCTGCTTTCTTTTTGTTCGTCCTTATCTGGAGAAGGCATCAGCCCTCCAAAAAAGTCAGAATGTCTTCCGGAGTTTTGCGCTTCGGCTTTTCCGGGTCAATGTCACGGTAGCCGACAGCGATCACAGCTACTACCTGCTCTGTCTCTGGAATCTGAAACATCTCATGGATCTTCTCTGCGTCACGGATTCCCATGATCAGGGTGTCCAGACCAAGCTCTTTTGCCTTTAAGATCAGGTTCTCATTCTGCAGGCCAAGGTCGTAATAGCCCCAGCCGTTTCCGCATTCATTATCCGGCGCTCCGGTCTCTCGGTTATAACCTGCCCGGTTTTTGACAAATGTAGTCACAAGATAAGAAGCACCTTTGGAACTGTCCCGGTTAAACTGCGGCAGGCAGCTTTCAGAAAATTCCTCACACTTTGCTTCCTCTAAAATGGCGTAATAACGTGCAGTCTGGCTGTTTTTCCAGGATGGTGCCTGAATCGCAGCCTGTACCATAGCGGTGATCTGCTCCTTCGTTGCACGTCTGCTGCTGTTATATTTACGGATGCTTCTGCGCTCTTCGATCAGTTTTTCAAATTCCATTGTCATATCCTCCTGCTCATTTTTTTACCATCATAAGTAACTGTTCAGTACCTTCACAGTCACGAGCAAAAATCCATGAAAAATTGCCTGCGGCAATGGGATTTTTGCCTACCCGCCTATGTTTTCTTACGGTCAGCGCAGTAAATGCGCAGACCTACTGAACAGTTACCATCATAACACATTTAGAGCAGTTCTTGTAGAAAAAACGTTTTTTTCGATCAATGCAGAATCCGAAAATGTCCAATAAGCGGAAGTTCTTTTGCTTTTCCTGTAACAGCATTTGCCACTCCCATGCAAAACAGCACCAGAATCAGCAGATATCCTACTCCGGACAGTGAAAGCAGGAAGCGAAACTGCCACCAGTACCGGTCAAATACCAGATTCAGCATTGCAGATATAAACTGCCATCCCATCGACACAAGCAGTAACATAAACCCCTGGTTTGCATGAAATCTGGCGTACTTTGAGTCCTTCGCGCACAGGATTGGCAGCAGCACCAGGAGCGAGAAATACGAAAGCACAGCCATGAGCTCGTTTTGTTCTACATCGCTCTCCTGAAATTCTCTGCTCAGATCACGCATCTGACCTGCCTGATCCCAGGAAAACGTACCGAAACTGCCGCCTCCTGATTGCGAAACGGAAGTACCCGCGCCTCCCTGCTCTCCAACCGGTGTGCCGCACCTGGGGCAGAACCTCGCCCCCTCATTCAGTTTTTTTCCGCACTTTGCGCAAAATACCATACTCCTTCTCCTTTCTGTGGATTTCTCTATGGCAATCGTTATAGACTCTACGCTGCGGAAATTCTGTTACATTCCAGCGTTTCCGCACTTTGCGCAAAAGTCTTTATGCCCGTATAACAGATAAAACTGGGAAAATACATAGAATGTATGTAAGAGAATGAAAAGACACTGTCTGAAAAACAGACTGTACATAGATTGAAACCAAGTATAACATGAGAACCTGTTTATCACAATCAAAACAAGAAAGCTCTCATCGCAAAAAACTACAAAATTCTCCTTCCGATCCCGATACAGCAGAAATATTCCGTAAAAGACACACGTAACATTTCTGCTGTGCCAGTGTTATTATATTTATTTTTTCTCTGCCGTAAATACAATGTCCTTCAGTTTACGTTTCGGCACATAATGAACATCCTGTTCATCACGGTAGTAATTCGTACTTTCTTCTGGCTCCACATCTTCCAGGACAATTTTTTCTTCCGGTTCGCCAATTGCCACAACCAGCACCGGCACGTAAGATTTATCCAGGTTCAGGATTTCCCTGATATTCTGCGCATGAAAGCTTCCGATCATGCAGCCGCCAAGCCCCTTCTCCGCGGCTGCCAAAAGCATAGTCTGTGCTACAATTCCGACATCCTTTTGGAACCGTGTCATAGAATCATTAATCTTTGTATCCTGCAGAATCACAATAAAAGCAGGTGGTTCCATGCCGGGATGCGGCAGCTTCATATGTGTAATTGCGCCGGCCCAACGGGTCTGTTCCTGAATCCTTGCCACTTCATCCGGTTCCCATGCGAGATAATAACAAAGAGGCTGAATATTGGCCGAAGAAGGACAAAGTCTCGCAATGTCCACCAGTTCCATAAGTTCCTCTTTTGTTACTTTACGACTTTTGTTGTATCCACGATAACTACGATTTTTAAGCACCAAATCTGTTAACATGATATAGCTCCTTTCCAATTCTGTCTCCTGTCACATTCATTTGCAGTGATTCCGAAGCACCATTTTCTCCATAGTAGCACGATTGTTTTCACATTTCCAGCACTTGAAAAAGATGCTGGACACACATGTGTGCCCAGTAACAAAAAAGCACCATGACACGGAACTTTTCATTCCACGTCATAGTGCTTTAAAATTTTATTTAATTCAGATTACTCAGCGTCTGCCTCGTTCTGCTCAGCCGGAGCCTGCAGAGCTTTCATGCTTAAGCTGATCTTTCTGTCTTCGCCGTTGAAATCAACAACCTTAGCCTCGATCTCCTGACCGATGGTCAGAGCATCTGCCGGTTTGTCAACGTGATCTCTGGAGATCTGAGATACGTGAAGCAGAGCGTCTACGCCCGGCTCTAACTCAACGAATGCGCCAAAGTCAGTCATACGAGCAACACGACCGGTTACTACGTTGCCTACAGCGTACTTCTCAGCTGCGTCAGCCCACGGATTCTGCTCCGGGAACTTTAAGCTCAGAGCGATCTTCTCGCCGTTGATATCTTTGATGAGAGCCTTTACATGATCGCCGGTCTTGAATACCTTCTTCGGATTCTCAACACGGCCCCAGGACATCTCGGAAATATGAAGCAGGCCGTCAGCACCGCCCAGGTCTACGAATGCACCGAAATCGGTAACGTTCTTAACAGTACCCTCTACGGTGTCACCTGCATGGATGCGCTCGAAGAGCTCTTTCTGAAGCTCAGCCTTCTTAGCAACCATAAGCTGCTTTCTGTCACCGATGACTCTTCTTCTCTTCGGGTTGAACTCAGTGATAACAAAATCGATATCCTGACCTGCGTATTTGGTTAAATCTTTCTCATAAGTGTCAGATACCAGGCTTGCCGGGATGAAGACTCTTGCCTCATCAACAACAACGCTTAAGCCGCCGTCCAGTACCTGTGCAACCTTTGCGGTAAGAACCTCGTGGTTTTCGAAAGCCTCTTCCAGTCTCTTGTTGCCCTTGTCTGCAGCCAGTCTCTTGTAAGACAGTGCAACCTGGCCCTCGCCATCGTTTACCTTAACAACTTTTGCTTCCATCTCGTCGCCAACCTGAACCTGGGTTCTGAGATCTACGTTTGCTTCGTTGGTGTACTCACTTCTCGGGATGATACCATCAGACTTGTATCCGATGTTCAGGACGATCTCGTCCTCTTTCACATCAATGACTTTACCAGTGACGATCTCTCCCGTACGTATTGTCTTTAATGATTCCTCCAACATTTGTTCAAAACTTAATTCTGACATTAGTATGAACCTCCTCAATAATTTGATTCGGGGTGGATGCCCCCGCTGTAATACCTACGCTGCGCACAGAATTCACACATTCAGGGTTGAAATCGCCGAGTGACTGGATAAAGTAAGTATTCTTACATTCCTTTTGGCATATCTCGTAGAGTTTCTGTGTGTTGGAACTATGCCTGCCGCCTATGACAATCATAGCATCCACTTCAGAAGCAATACGTCTAGCTTCCACTTGTCTTTCCTGTGTTGCATTGCAAATCGTATTTAAAACAAGTATATCATAACCCTTTTTCTCGAATTTTTCAACTAAATCTTGAAATTTCTTGTAATTAAATGTCGTTTGTGATACGACACACAGCTTTTCTCCAATCCCCACCGGAAGATTCTCGATCTGCTCCGGCTTTTCCACCACCAGAGTGGTGTCACTGCCCCACCCGCGGATGCCCTGCACCTCCGGATGCTCCGGGCTTCCGATGATGATGACACGGCGTCCTTCTGCCGTCTGCTGCTCCACGATCCGGTGGATCTTTTTCACAAACGGACAGGTTGCGTCCACCACCGTGATATGGTGTGCCTCAAGCAGCTCATAAATATGCTTCCCGACACCATGGGAGCGGATGATGACAATTCCGTCCTTCAGGGCGGCAAGCTCTTCCTCGGTGTTCAGCACCCGCACGCCCTTCTCCTCGAGATCCTTTACTACAAACTCGTTGTGAATGATGGGACCGTAGGTGTAGACCGGCTTTTTTGCCTTTTCGATCTGCTCATAGACCTGCTCTACCGCACGCTTCACACCGAAGCAGAACCCGGCTGTCTTCGCAACGATAACCTCCATCAGGCTTCCTCCTTCAGGCCGCGTGCTTTTGCGGTATCGATGATGGCCTGCACCACCTGCTCCAGGGTCATCTCGGAGCTGTCAAGAAGCACTGCATCCTCCGCCTGCTTAAGCGGCGCAGTCTCCCTGGTCATGTCGCGGTGGTCTCTCTCAATGATATCTTGCTCAATTTCTTCCAGATTACACATGGTACCTTTTTCTGTTAATTCTTTGTAACGGCGCATGGCACGGACCCGGCTGCTGGCCGTTAAGTAGATCTTGGCCTCTGCGTCCGGAAGAATGCAGGTGCCGATATCACGGCCGTCCATGATCACGTTGCGGCTGGCCGCAAGGCTTCTCTGCAGCTCTAACAGATGGGCGCGCACGGCCGGATACACACTGACAGCCGAAGCGGTATTGCCCACCTCCTCCGTGCGGATCAGGCCGGATACATCCTCACCGTTTAAGATGACCTGCTGTGCTCCGTCCCGGTAGCAGATGGTGATGTCCGCGTTCTTTACAGCCTCACTGACTGCCGCCTCATCGGCAGTATCCACGCCGCTGCGCAGCAGATACAGCGCGATGGCACGGTACATGGCACCGGTATCCACATAGATAAAATCAAGTTTCTTTGCCACCAGCTTTGCGATGGTGCTCTTTCCGGCACCGGCCGGGCCGTCAATCGCAATATTAAATGCATGTTTTTCCATAGCTTTTTCGTCTCCTTGTTTCTATCGTTTCATTCCTTACTGTGGAATGGAAATTCCTGCCAGGTATCCGGTAGACCAGGCAATCTGCAGATTAAACCCGCCGGTCACCGCGTCAAGATCCAGCACCTCGCCCGCAAAATAAAGTCCTGCCGTCTTTTTTGACTCCATGGTGGACGGATTTACCTCCCGCACAGACACGCCTCCCTGGGTGATGATGGCCTCCTTATAATCCCGCAGTCCCACCAGAGTGATACAGAAATCCTTCACAGCACGCACCAGCTGATGGCGCTCCTCCCTGGTGATCTCGTTCACCTTTTTCTCCGCGGGAATGCCGCTTCTCTCAAGGATAACCGGAACCAGCTTGGCCGGAAGCAGATGGTTTAAGGAATTCTTGTACTGCTTATTCTTAGCCTCCTCAAAATCCCGCAGGATCCTGGCATCCAGCTGTTCCTCGGACAGCGCCGGCTTTAGGTCAATGGAAAGGGTAAGCGGTCCCTTTTTCAGCGTGGAGGCAACATAGCTGCTGGCAGAAAGAAGTACCGGTCCGCTGACTCCGAAATGGGTGAAGAGCATCTCGCCAAACTCCTCATACAATACCTTCTTTCCGTTCCGGATCTGTACGCTGATGTTGCGCAGGGACAGGCCCTGCAGATCCTTACAGACTGCTTCCTTTGCCTCAAAGGGCACCAGGGCCGGGGAAAGCTCGGTAATGGTATGTCCCAGCTCCGTCGCGAAACGGTATCCGTCGCCGGTAGAACCCGTAGACGGATAGGACAGTCCGCCGGTGGTCACGATCACGGCATCGGCCGGGACCACCTTCTGTCCACGTTTTAAGCGCACGCCGGATACATGCCCGTCCTCTGCAAGGACCCCGGACACCTCCTCATGAAGCTCCACCTCCACGCCCAGTTCCCGAAGCGCCACTGTCAGCGCGTGGATGACATCGGAGGACTTATCCGAAACCGGGAACACGCGGCCTCCGCGCTCCGTTTTTAACGGGCAGCCATGCTTCTCGATCAGGTCCATGACATCGGTATTGGTAAAGGTGTAAAAGCTGCTGTATAAAAACTTGGCATTGTGGACCACATTCTGGAACAGCTCCTCCGTATCGCAGGCGTTGGTCACATTGCAGCGGCCCTTTCCTGTGATGTAGATTTTCTTACCAAGCTTTTCATTTTTTTCATAGATGCAGACCTTATGGCCCGCACCGGCTGCGGCGATCGCCGCCATCATGCCTGCGGCACCGCCGCCGATGATGATCACATGACTCATACTGATTATTCCTCCATCTGCAGTCCCAGAGCGATTCTCACGGCACTGCGGTATGTATTCAGTTCTTCAAACTGATAAAAATAGCGTACGCATTCCTGATAGCTTCCGGGGCTGTCCACAGGCATCTCTGCCAGAACGTACATGGCAAACGCATCCGCAAGCTCCGGCAGGGTTTCCTGCGTCCGGGTGATGCTGCTTCCGGGCTCTGCCTCCATGATCCCCCGTGTTCTGGCTTCCAGACTTTTTACCAGAGCATCATATCCGGCTGCGTAGCGCTCCGGCTCTGCTGCGGCAAGAAGCTGTCCATAGGTCCGCTCCAGCGTCATCAGCGTTCCAGTGCGGTCCCTCATGCCGCCGTCTGCCCGAACGAAATCCGCCGGGTCAATGTGTACTTCCCAGATGTCAGAAGTCTCCGCGTCTTTCACCACCGAAGCCGTGCTGCCGCCTTCGCCGTCTGACTCGAACACCAGCTGTGCGGCCGGGCAGGCTTCCTCCTGCGGCCAGAACATGGTACTGCACAGATCCTTCAGGGACTTTAATTCCGGCGTAAGGGCCTGTTCTCCCTCCGGCTGCGTTCCATCCGGGTTAAAACGCGCGATCGGTTTCAGCTGCGGCGTATAAGCGCAGATTTCAATTTCAAAGCTTTCTTTTCCGGGGATCAGCTCCAGCTGCATTCCCCTCTGCTCATCCAGCCAGACGCAGTCCAGGCCATACGGGCCAAGATTCTTTTTGTGCGGCTCTCCGTACAGCAAGGAAAGCTGCTCCTGCATTTCCTTCGCAGTCAGCCGGTTCCCGCCGGGTATCAGGCTGACCAGATCAAGCTGCTCATCCGTAAAATAGCAGCTGGTCTTAAACGGCTGATCCATGTCAAACCAGTTCATGGAAAACTGATATCTCTCAATGGGACGGTTCTTCGCATCCCGGGTTACCACAGCCATCTTTCCCGGAATACCAAACAAAGCCTGAAGCCGGTCCGGCGATACCCCGAACGGAATTCTCTGTCCCAGATCCTGGGAATAGATAAAATCATTCCAGTTATTCTCAAAATGTGCCTTTGCGCGCATGGACGGGGTATCCAGGCTCATGATCCCGGATACCGACTGACACAACGTATCCACGATCTGCGACAGACACTCCGCGTCCACCGTGTCTACGGTATCGAGCGGCGTCCCAAAATCAAAGCTGTCGAAGCGCTGTCCCACCTGGACAGCCGGGATCCCGTAAGAGGCAAAGATACCATTCTCCTGCCCCGCCTGCTCCGCAAACTCCCACTCCCGTCCGGTGACTCCGCCTGAAGCCTCCCGGATCAGCTCTCCCAGCATGGTCCCTCTGCCATCCTGGGTAGCCAGGACCGTGTCCTGGGTGTCAACCGCGCCGCACGGGCCAATGGTGATCACGCCGATGAGCCGTTCCCGCTCCCGCTTGCTCAGGCTTTTGGCATACATCCGCGCTCCCAGCGCGTCCTTCTCATGGGCCGACAGACTGACGAAACGGAGCTCCGTATCCGTAGGAAGGCCGGAAAGGAGACGGGCTGTCTCCAGAAATACCGAAACACCGGATGCATTCTTTCCGGCACCCGGACTGTCCGGAAGCGAATCATGCCAGGTACAGACCAGCAGAATATCCGCATCCGGATCCTCCGCCTCACGCACCGCCGTCACATTGGTGCCGATGATCTCCGCATGCTCCGTCTTCTGGCGGAAGCGCTGACGGCTTACCGCATAACCGTAGTCCTTTAAAAGCTTCTGGATATAGCGGGCAGCACTGTCCTCCTCTCGGCTTCCGGCCGGACGCGCAGAAGCGGAAAGGATGTCCAGCGATTCCTGCAGATAAAAGGAATTTACCTCCTCCACCACCGGGATCTCATCCGGAACCTCCTGCATGGTTCCGCCCTGCCGCTGCGGCAGCACTCTGGTAGACGGACCGGCGCAGCCGGACAACAGCGCAGCAGTCAAAAGCAGCAGGCCCTGTTTCGGTACCTGGCATCTTGTTCTGTTCATGAAACTCCCCTCTTTGTTCTTATCTTTCCTGCTTCCCGTAAAACACCGGTCCGCAGGTCAAAACTTAACATCCAGTATAGCACATTTTCTCCCACAACGAAAGAGGGAACCGCGCGCCGGCAAATGTCCTGCGTGAGATTCCCTCATGTTTCGGAGCCGGATCAAATATCCGGCATATCGTTTAGATTGCTGCGGTGATGAAGATGTCGTAAATAGCCTTGATGGCAGTCTCGAAATCAGAATTCTTCACACCAATGATGATGTTGAGTTCACTGGAGCCCTGGTCGATCATCTTGACATTGATGCGGGCATGAGCCAGTGCGGAGAAGATTCTTCCGACGGTACCGCGGGTGCCCTTCATACCTCTGCCAACCACTGCGATGAGAGCAAGGTCTGCTTCCAGATCTACCAGATCCGGCTCTACCGCGCGGTGGATACCGGCAATCACAGACTGCTCGTACTCTTCAAATTCGTCCTGGTGTACCATAATGGTCATGGTGTCGATCCCTGACGGCATATGCTCAAAGGAGATTCCGAACTTCTCGAACACACCAAGAACTTTCCTCCCAAACCCAACTTCGGAATTCATCATGGCCTTCTCAATGTTGATCGCGCAAAAGCCCTTTCTTCCGGCAATACCGGTGATGGTGTAGTGCGGCTTTCTGCAGGTGCTCTCTACGATCAGAGTACCCTTGTCCTCCGGACGGTTGGTGTTGCGGATGTTGATCGGGATACCCTCTTTTCTTACCGGGAAGATAGCGTCCTCATGCAGCACGCCTGCACCCATGTAAGCCAGCTCGCGGAGCTCCTTGTAGGTGATGGTCTCGATGACCTCCGGATTTTCCACGATGCGCGGGTCGGTAACCAGGAAACCGGAAACATCGGTCCAGTTCTCGTACAGGTCTGCGTGGATCGCGCGGGCCACGATGGAACCGGTCACATCGGAACCGCCGCGGGAGAAGGTCTTGATGCTGCCGTCGTGCTTTGAACCATAGAAGCCCGGGATAACGGCACGCTCAACATGCTCCAGACGCTCGGAAAGCTCCTTGTTGGTGAGTTCTGCCTCAAAGTTGCCATGCTCATCAAAGAAAATGACCTCTGCCGCGTCAATGAACTCGTAGCCGAGATAATTTGCCATCACAATGCCGTTTAAGTACTCGCCGCGGGAAGCTGCGTAGTCTTTGCCGATTCCCTTTACGAAATTCTCCTCGATGGTAGCAAACTCATGATCCAGATTTAAGTTCAGCTCCAGGCCGTCAATGATCTCCTGGTAGCGTGCCTTGATCGCCTCCAGGATCTTTTTGTAGGATGCTCCGGCAGATGCAGCCGCATAGCACTCATACAGCATATCCGTAACCTTGGTATCCTTGCTGTTTCTCTTGCCCGGTGCGGACGGGATCACATATCTTCTAGTCTTGTCTGCACGGATGATATCTCCGACTTTTTTGAACTGACGGGCACTCGCCAGAGAACTGCCGCCAAACTTCACAACCTTCTTCATATCGCTGTCTCTCCTCATAATGTTCCCGGATCTTTCCGGGGCAGTTATCCCAAATAATACTTTAAATCGCACTTTCTGTCAATACCCGACAAATCGAAAAACGGGGCGCCGCCATCTATGCGGCACCCCGTCAGGATCTATCGCTTATTACTTAAAATACTTCACGCCGCTCTCAAAGATCTTCATATCCTGCTCACCGTAGATGTTCATGGCTACCGCCTCACCACGGCGCTCAGAATGAGCCATCTTGCCCAGGATACGTCCATCCGGGCTGGTAATGCCCTCGATAGCCATATAAGAGCCGTTCGGGTTCCAGAACTCATCCATGGTAGCGTTTCCGTTTTCATCTACGTACTGGGTAGCGATCTGGCCGTTTGCTGCCAGCTTCTTTAACCACTCATCGTTTGCGACGAAACGTCCCTCACCGTGAGATGCCGGATTGCAGTATACGCCGCCAAGCTCAGCGCCGGCAAGCCACGGGGACTTGTTGGTGACAACCTTGGTGTATACCATTTTGGAAATGTGGCGTCCGATGGTGTTCATGGCCAGAGTCGGAGACTCAGCGGTCTGCTCGCAGATACGTCCCTCCGGAACCAGGCCAAGTTTGATGAGAGCCTGGAAGCCGTTGCAGATACCGAGCATCAGACCGTCACGCTCGTTTAAGAGCTTCTCGATCTCCTCACGGATGACTGCGTTGCGGAATACCGTCGCGAAGAACTTCGCGCTGCCCTCCGGCTCATCGCCGGCAGAGAAGCCGCCCGGGAACATCACGATCTGGGCTTTCGCGATCTCCTTCTTATATTCCTCTACGGAATCACGGATATCCTCCGCGCTTAAGTTCTTAAATACCTTCGTTACAACCTTTGCGCCGGCACGCTCAAAAGCCTTCGTGCTGTCGTACTCGCAGTTGGTGCCCGGGAATACCGGAATAAATACAGTCGGCTGTGCCAGCTTGTGGCTGCATACATAGAGCTTGTCTGCCTCAAACAGCTCAGACTTCACCTCAGTCTGCTTTACACCGGAGGTGGTCGGGAATACATTCTCCAGGGTCTTAGTCCAGGAGCCTAAGGCCTCATCCATGGAAATGGATACCGGGCCGTACTCGAAGACTGCCTTATCGGTCACCTCACCAATCACGGTATAGCGGATGGAAAGCTCACCCACCTTGCCATCCGGAACCTCGCAGACGATATTGCCCCAGCCTGCGGCAAAGAAATCTCTCGGATCTACGTTATGCTCGATCTTCACGCCAAGCTTGTTGCCAAAGGCCATCTTGCTGACAGCCTCAGCCAGTCCGTGACCCTCTACCGCATAAGCGGAAAGGATGCGTCCAGCCTTGATATCTGTGTTTAATTTCTCATAGCCATCCATGATCTGCGCGTAATCCGGCAGGTCATACTGGTCTTTTTCGATCTGGAATACAACGATCTTGCTGCCCGGCTTCTTAAACTCCGGAGTGATGATATTCGGATAATGGTCCACATCCACCGCAAAGGAAACCAGAGTCGGCGGAACGTTGATCTCTCCGTGCTTCTCATCGTTGAAGGTACCGGACATGCTGTCCTTGCCGCCGATGGACGGAAGGCCGAAGCCAAGCTGTGCGTTGTAAGCACCAAGCAGGGCTGCAAACGGAGCGCCCCAGCGGGTCGGATCCTCAGTCATGCGCTTGAAGTACTCCTGGAAGGTGAAGCGGATCTTTCTGAAATCACCGCCGCTTGCCACGATCTTCGCTACGGAAGAAAGCACGGCATAAACAGAACCGTGATACGGGCTCCAGCTGGACAGATACGGATCATAGCCGTAGCTCATCATGGTAACGGTATCGGTTTTTCCCTTCAGTACCGGAAGCTTCGCAACCATAGTCTGGGTCTCGGTCAGCTGGTACTTTCCTCCAAACGGCATAAATACGCTGCCTGCGCCGATGGAGCCGTCAAAACGCTCCACCAGACCCTTCTGGGAACATACATTTAAGTCGGATAAGACGTTCAGCCAGGTGGCCTTCACATCTGCTACTTCTTTCTTAACAAACGGATTGCCCTCTTTGACCGGAGTCTCCAGAACAACCTTTGCCTCCTGATGGGCACCGTTGGTGTCCAGGAACGCGCGGCTTACATCTACGATGGTCTTGCCTCTCCAGTTCATGACAAGGCGCGGCTCACTGGTAACCACTGCAACCGGGATAGCCTCCAGGTTTTCCTCGGCAGCAAAGCCCAGGAATTTGTCTACGTCAGACGGATCCAGGACCACAGCCATACGCTCCTGGGACTCGGAGATAGCAATCTCGGTACCGTCCAGGCCGGCATACTTCTTCGGAACCTTGTCCAGATCGATCTGCAGGCCTGCCGCGAGCTCACCGATCGCTACAGAAACACCGCCCGCACCAAAGTCGTTGCACTTTTTAATGATCTCACTGACCTCCGGACGGCGGAACATACGCTGGATCTTGCGCTCAGTCGGAGCATTACCCTTCTGGACCTCTGCACCGCAGACCTCAATGGAAGCCTCGGTATGTACCTTGGAGGAGCCGGTAGCACCGCCAATACCGTCACGGCCGGTACGGCCTCCTAACAGAACGATGATATCGCCCGGGTCAGAATTCAGACGCTTCACGTATTTTCTCGGAGCAGCGCCCATGACAGCACCGATCTCCATACGCTTTGCGACATAATCCGGATGATAGATTTCTTTTACATAGCCGGTGGCAAGACCAATCTGGTTGCCGTAGGAGCTGTAGCCGTTTGCCGCGCTGTTGACCAGCTTTCTCTGCGGCAGCTTGCCCTTTAAGGTCTCAGACAGCGGGCGGGTCGGATCTGCAGCACCGGTCACGCGCATAGCCTGGTATACATAGGTACGGCCGGAAAGCGGGTCACGGATAGCGCCGCCCAGACAGGTTGCGGCACCACCGAAAGGCTCAATCTCAGTCGGGTGGTTGTGAGTCTCGTTCTTGAAGTTTACCAACCACTCCTCGGTCACGCCGTCAATCTCAACCGGAACTACAATACTGCAGGCATTGATCTCGTCAGACACCTCCAGATCCTCAAGCTTGCCCTCTGCACGCAGCTTCTTCATGGCAAGCAGTGCCAGATCCATCAGGCAGACAAATTTGTCATCACGGCCCTTGTAGAGCACCTCGCGGTCAGCCAGGTAATTTTTATAGGTAGCCTCGATCGGAGTCTTGTAATCTCCGTCGGTGATGGTCACGTCCTTTAATTCCGTGGAGAAGGTGGTGTGACGGCAGTGATCAGACCAGTAGGTATCCAGTACCCGGATCTCGGTCACGGTCGGGTCACGGTGTTCCTCCCCTGCATAGTATTTCTGGATATGCTCAAAATCACGGAAGGTCATAGCCAGATTTAAGGAATCGTAAAGCTCCTTTAACTGCGCAGTATCAAAATCAGTAAAGCCCTCGAAGGAAGCTACATCTGCCGGGGTCTCAAATACCGTCACCAGAGTCTGCGGCTTCCTGCTTCCTGCCTCACGAGAATCGACCGGGTTGATGCAGAATGCCTTGATGGCAGCAGTCTGCTCCTCAGTCAGCTTACCAGAAAGCACATAGGTGGTCGCAGTTCTGATGACCGGCTCCTCAGTCTCCTTTAACAGCTTCACGCACTGCTCTGCAGAGTCTGCTCTCTGGTCGAACTGGCCCGGAAGGTACTCTACGGAAAATACGGTATCGCCCTCTTCCTTCGGGAAGTCTTCTTCATATACATAGTCTACCGGCGGCTCGGAAAAAATGGTAACGAGCGCCTGCTTATAGGTCTCCTCAGACAGATTTTCAATATCGTAGCGGATCAATACACGGACCCCTGTCACGGTGTCTATGCTCAGATAGCTGCCGATCTCCTCGCGAAGCTCTCCGGCCTTTACGGCAAACTCCGGTTTTTTCTCTACATACACGCGTTTTACACTCATGTGGTTCCTCCTGTACTGTATTTCTCCTTTTTTGTTTGCGATTCATAACAGAGACTGATAAATCTCATTCAAATAAATAATACCACAAGATATATTATAAATAAAATTAATATATCTTATGGCATTTATCATTGTAGCTAATCAATTATATCCTGTAAGACTACACTTCCGCATCCGGGCTGACACTCATGGCGTCCAGGGTCAGCTTCATGATGTCCCTGATCTCATCCTCGGTCATCTTCATCTTTTCCGCAAGCTCCGCTACCGTAGCCTCCCGTCCAAGCTCCTCGGCCATGCGCTTTGAAACCTCTTTTAAGACATTCACGCGGGCAAGCATCTCCTCTTCCACCTTAGTCTCAAGTCCCTGCTCCTCAAGGGCTGCCCGGATCATCTCATCCGCAAGGGCTTTGACCTGGCTTTTGAAATCGCCCTCCCGGTACTGGTCGGCCGCCATGATCAGCGCCATATTCGCCTCCTGCACCAGATCTCCCATCGGAAGGCCCTGGTCCGCGTAAGCCTTTGCAGTCTCAGCGATAAACGGAAGATAGCCCTCCATCAGACGAGTGCGGACCGTGGTGTCTCCACTCTTAAGCTTTTCTAAAAGCAGGCTTTCCTCCTCTGTGTCCATAGGACGGATGGCTGCGATCTCATCTAAATATAACTGGTATACATCATCATGCATTGCCCGACATCTCCTTTTGTCTGATAAACTTTTTGCGAAACAATTCCTCCGGCAGCGGACGGCTGAAATAATATCCCTGAATGCGGTCCGGCTCCAGCATAAGTATCCGCTCCAGCTCTTCTTGGGTCTCAATCCCTTCAATGCATACATAGATCCCAAGACGCTTAGACATCTGGATCATCTGGGCCAACAGATTGAACTCATAGGAATCAGCCAGAGCCTTCCGGGTGAAGGACCGGTCAATCTTAAGTCCATTCGGTGTCAGGTCTCCCAGACAGTGGAAGTTGGAATATCTGGTTCCGAAATCATCCAGAAGCACCTTCACGCCAAGAGCCTTTAAGCCCTGCCATACCTTCCGGAAATGCCCGCCCGGATCCAGATAGCCGCTCTCTGTCAGCTCCACGCCCATGCACTCTGCCGGAAGCCCGGATTCTTCCAGCGCCTCCCGGACCTCCCGAAGTACATTGGCCTTTGCCACCTGAACATAAGATACATTCACCTGTACCCGCATACCAGGGCAATCCTTCTGCCATTTTTTGCAATCCGCAGCTGCTTTGTGGAGCAGCCACCGTCCTGCCGGAATAATGAGTCCGCTCTCCTCCAGGATCGGAATGAATTCCGCCGGTGAAACCATCCTCTGCTCCTTCTCACTGCTGTCATGTGGACTGACTGCCTCAGCCGGAATGTAAAAGCGCATCAGTGCCTCAGCTGAGACCAGGTGATGCTCCGGGGCATTCATCACCGGCTGATAATAAACCTCAAAACCCTCATAGCCGTTGTTCACCGCATATAAAAGCTGCTTTGCCAGCCTCTGGCGACGCCTCCAGGCCTCATAATCGTGCTCCGCGAACACGTATGACTCATTCTTTCCGGCCCGTTTTGCTTCATTCAGAGCAAACTCCAGATATTTGAGGAGCTGGTCATAATCATTAGCACGGCCCCCTGTCCCGATAATCCCGGCCGATACCGTAAACAATATCTGATACTGGTGGGCTTCCACCCAGCTGCTGATTTCCGTGCGGATCCGTTCATAAAGCTGCTTTGCATCCCGGATGCTCCGCCCGCTTAAGTCCGCAATGATGAACTGGTCCGAAACCAGCCGGAACAGCCTCTGCTCCGGCTCCATGACCCTCTGGATACAATCTGCAGTTTCCTTTAACAGGTAATCTCCGAAATTCATGCCAAAGCTGCTGTTCACTACACCCAGATCATCCATTCCCAGACGTATGACAAAGCCGTCCGGAAGAAAAGCCGGAAACTCCTGGGCATACTGCCAGAGTCCGCCTGCACCCAGAAGGCCGCTGACATTATCTGCCTTCTGCTTTTTGCCGATCTCATTGATGCATCCGATCAGATATCTGGGGGAGCCATCCTGCTCATAAAGCACCAGACCCCTGCAGTTGATCCAGACCGGATCTCCATGCCGGTCCAGCCAGCGGTAATCCATGTTGTGGTCACTCTTCTCACCGGACCGGATCCGGTCCAGATCTTCCCACAAAGCCGGCAGATCCTCCGGATATACAAACTGCCGGTGCACTTCCCGAGAATTTGAAAAATGATCTGCAGGCAGCCGGAAACGCTGTACCGCCGTGGAAGATATAAGGTAAGAATCATCCTTCAGATCCAGCACATAGGGGTAATCATCCATGGTCGGACTGAACAGCCGAAGCATATATTCTATCGTTTTCTTTGGTATGCCATGTATTACTTTTCTCATTCGATCTCAGCCTTTTCTTAGTCTTGCGGATAGGTCAGCCTGCTGTCATCTATGTTGTCCATTACCTCCCGCAGGAAACGGTCTGCAAGCCACTTTGCCATGGAAAGGTTCATATCGAGGTAATTGCCGCAGTCCCTTGCACTGGCTCCCGGCACCTCGCCCTCAAAATCACGGATGAACGCAAACATTTCCCGCATAAGCGGAATGATGTCGCAGGACTGGTAATCGCCGGCCAGCAGAAGATAAAAGCCGGTGCGGCAGCCCATTGGGCCAAAATAGATCACGCGGTCCTTAATTCCGTCGTGATTGCGCAGAAACGTAGCTGCCAGATGCTCTATTGTATGAATCTCCGCGGTATTCATGACCGGTTCAAAATTGGGTCTGGTCATGCGAATATCAAAGGTCGTGATGATGCCATCCCCGGCCTTGTCCTTTCTGGATACATAAATTCCCGGAAGAAGTTTTAAATGATTAATGGTAAAACTTGTGATTTTCTCCATGATGCAATCTCCTTATGCCTGTTCTCAGTGCAGATTCCCCATGCCCGCAGATGAAAACGCTATATCTGCCCTGCACAGAGGCGCATATGTATTGTAATAAAAACCGGCCATAAAATCAACCAAAATCCCGATGCTGTTTCCTGATTTTTTTTACACGGGACGGAAGCTTACGCAGCCGCCAGAGGCACCAGCCCACCAGCGCTCCCGCCGTATTCGTGACCACATCGTCCAGCTGACAATACCCCCGATGGGTAAGCAGCTGGATCCATTCCAGAAGCACCGAGCTTGCAAATGCCGTCAGCACACAGGCCCAGGGCCGTTCCAGCTTCCGAAAGCAGGCAGGCGCCAGGATTCCGAAGGGCAGGTACATCAGGATATTTTCGATAAAATATGCACGGCTAACCGCCGAGCGGCCCCAGGTCTCAAACAGGGTAAGGTCCAGGGAATAGCGGCTGCCCGGCTCCCGGGAAAAAAGAGCCGTCTGCAGCAAAACCAGCAGATACACCAGCAAAAGGACCCGGCACAGACCATTTGCTGAAATCTGAAACCGGATCCTCCTTCCTGTCACCCTCCGGATCCCCAGGAAAAATCCCGCTGCCAGCACACCCGCAGCGAAAATAACCAGCAAATAGGAAACCGGCTGAAAGAAATCTATGATAATACAACGCAAAACATCAAAAAACATGCTATTCTCCAATCGAAGCACAAGCTCCCATGCTCTATCTGCCGGAGTCCGCATGACCTCTTAAGATTTCTCCGGCCAGTGCGCTCAGGCCCTTTGCCATATCCACAACCCGTTCTTCATCCTGCTGCCTGTATGCTTCCTCCAGCTGACTTCTCATTTTCTTCCGTTTTTCCTGAATCATCCTCATATTTTCCATGACCGAGCACCTCACAAAATTATGATAATATGCTGGAATTGTAACAGTACAGGCCTGTATTCTCAACTGAAAAGGCATAATTATACAGATGAATGACGATATTTTAATTGAATCATTTATTGCTTCGAGCATTTTAAGTTATAATATAGGGATGCCCAATCTTCTCTTTCACCTTGTCCGGCACATCGATTAGTCCGAACCGATAGAACATCCCGTAGATGTAAGTCACTCCCCGGATATCCCCCAGCGCTTTCGGGCGGTCTACCACCTCTCCCACCTTTTTCATATTCCGTAGTGCCAGCAGCACCGAACTCCACGCCAGGCTTTTACTGTTCTCCCGGCGGTCGATCCACAGCTCTTTTGTGTATTGTCCATTCCGACCCTTCCGTATTTCATAGGTAAAGGGTAAGCCGGAATAGGTTGTAAAACGCACACCCGAATACAGCAAGACCGTCTCCCACAGGTGCTCCTCTGTTGGCTCTGATCTCAGTTTTCTTATTGCTCTGTATCTCCGCTGCCGCTCTGCTCCTACACTGATCTTCTCTTTTTCTGCTGTGCTCGGAAAGTACACGCCTTTCTGATATGGTAGGTATGAGGTAACAGAAGCTTTAGAAAAATTCAGAATATTTGCGGTTGAGCGGATTGCTTCTTTATAGTTCTGTGTTTCTCGATACTCCTCAAAGGTATCCTGTACCTTCTCCGCTGCTTCCGATTGATAGACACCGGCCGTAATGAGCAGCTTTCTTACTTTGATTGGATTCAGAGTTAGCACATCTGCAATGGCTCGGAGGGAGCAGTCCTTCTCATAAAGCGCCACAGCCGCATCCATCTGTTCTTTCAGATTCTCCCCGGCATCATACTCCGGCTTTTGTTTTTTTCGGCCGCCGCCAGGCTTTCTGGCTTTATATGTTCTTTTCTCTCCCATAGCTCACAGCACCAGTTCATACAATTTGAACGTCATCTCTCCGACCACATCATAATAAAGGGTCTTGGTCTGAATATATCGAAAGCCCAGTTTCTGATACAGCCTTTCGGCCGTTGTGTTGTTCTCGATCACATCAAGCCGCAATGCCTTCTTGCCAGCTTTTCTTTCTTGTTCAATCACATTCTCTACTAATCTCCGCGCCAGTCCTTTTCCACGATGATCCGGATGAACTGCCAAAACATGAAGAACAATTATATCATCCGAATCAACCTGCCACGGAGCATCTGCATACCCTTCGACCTTTTCATCGTTTGCTATGACACACGCTGCGATTTTCTCACCATCTGCCAGCACATACAGGTCTCCCTTATCGATGCTGTCCAGTATCATCTCATCAGATGGGTGGATTCCTTTCTTCCAATGTGGAAATGACGGGTCATCCTGGTCTTGGTCGATCAAGTTCCAGTACAGGGATCTTATTTTGTAAAAATCTACTTTTTCTGCCTTACGGAATATCATTTTGTCCACCCCTTTACTCGTGCAGCTCCAACGGCAGTCCATCCGGATCATGGAAGAAAGTCATCTTCTTACCGGTATAATCATCAACACGAATCGGCTCACATTCTATACCTAATTCCCCCAACTCTTTCACCGTCTGCTCCACGCTCTCTGCACAAAAAGCAAGATGACGCAGACCACAGGCCTCCGGGCGGTTCACACGCTTCGGAGGATTTTCCTCAGCAAAAATCTCCAGTTCTGTGTATTCATTGACACGAAGATCCAGTTTCCAGTCCTTTCGCTCCGGACGGTAGTTTTCTCTAATGACAGAGAATCCCAACTTGTTTACATAGAAATCCTTAGCTACTCCGTAGTCAGATACGATAATTGCAATGTGGTGTATTTTAGATAAGTTCATTTTGTGTCACACTCCATTTCTTTTATTTTTGTTCTTCTTTTATTTTCGTTATAAACTATACGGCAACCTTCAAAAAATACCGTGTGAACTCCTGGAGTTCAGTTTGTCCACACGGTCGATTTTATTTCAGTTTTTCGAGGATCTCATCCGCACTCATGCCGCTTGCCAGCAGCTTCTTCAGCACTGCTTCGGCTTCAGCCTTCTTTGCTTCTTCTGCAGCCTTGACATCTGCCTTTGCCTTCTTTGCTTCCAGAGCTGCTACTTCTTTTTCAGCCTTCTTCAGAGCAGTCTTCTTCTCTTTCAGGTCAGCCTTCAAAGTGTCAATGTTTGCAGTAATGGATGCAATCTCGGCTACGAGTGCTTCCTTTGCGGACTGCTTTTCTGCAATCTGCGTTGCAAAATCAGCAGTCACAGTTTTGAGCTTATTCTTGCTACCTTTCGTTCTGGGCATAGGTGATAACCTCTTTCCTGTTATGATGGTTTAATTATATCACTGTGGGATGATAAATAAAATAAGTATACTATTCTATTTAATCCCAAAATTCGTCTGTGGAAATATAATTTACTTCAAATTTTCCTTCAATATCTTCCTCAATCATTGCCGCATTCAACGCTTTATAGCCTGCTGCGATAGGCTCATACGCACACAGATAGAAAAACATAGCTAGGAAGGAAAGAAGGAGTGAGAATCCAAACGGCTCATACAGAGCAGTCAGGATGTTTGTGAGGATCTTTCCGAGTAAATCAATCGTTTCTTTCATCGCTGTTTACAGATCACTGAACAGGTCAGCCTTGTACACACCGTTCTCCAGCATCTTCTTAAAGCTGTCCTTTACTGCTGCGACATCCTCATGATAGGTCATGCCATACCAGGTATCGTTGGTTTTCAGAACCTTCACAGACATTTTACCCTGTTCCAGCAGTTCACCGATAAAGATAGGGATCAGATACTCTGCTTTCAGAGGATTGCCCGGGACTTCTTTCTCAAAAAACTCTTTGAAGCCTTTCTCTAATGTAGTAAGGAAATCGGGAGTCAAGCCCCACATATTCATGGAAACCAGAGAGTCTACGTCGATCACTACACCATCTGCTTCTGCTCCATCGGCAGCTTTTACAATGTTCTTGGTCTCCACAACCTCGGTCAGGTTGTTCTGTTCGTCCATCTTGCAGATACCACGGGTTACACCGCCATGATCGGACAGAGTATTCTTCAGAACAAATCCCGCCATGCAGGACTCACCGCCATTGACCAGGTATTCATGAACAGCTTTAAAGCCTCCTTTACCATAGTAGTCGTCTGCATTGATAACGATGAACGGTGTATCAAGAACTTTCTTTGCAGCAAGCACAGCCTGACCGGTTCCCCAAGGTTTTTTTCGGCCTTCTGGTAAAGTTCCTGGAATATCATTAATGTCCTGGAATGCATAATCCACTGTTACATCATGTGCAGAGCAGATAGCTTTAATACGCTCACCGATAACCTCTTTAAACTCTTTCTCGATGTCCTTACGGATGATAAACACCACGTGATTGAATCCAGCTTCGATTGCATCATGAATTGAGTAATCCATTATAATATGTCCAGCCTCATCCACCGGCTCCAACTGCTTAATTCCCGTTCCGAAGCGGCTACCGATACCGGCCGCCATGATAAGTAATGTTGTTTTCATAACTTCTTCCTCTTACTAACTTTTATTCTACTGTCACACTCTTCGCCAGATTTCTTGGCTTATCCACATCCAGGCCCTTGGCTACAGACACATAGTAGCCGAGTAGCTGCAACGGAATCACTGCCAGGCTACCAACAAAATGCTCGTCCACCTTTGGAACATAAACTGTGAAGTTTACCTGATCTTCGATTTCATACTTGCCATAAGTAGTGAGCCCCATCAGATAAGCACCACGACTCTTGCACTCCAACATATTACTGATAGTCTTTTCATAGAGTTCGCTCTGGGTCAGCACGCCGATGACTAGTGTTCCATGCTCAATCAGGCTGATGGTCCCGTGCTTCAGTTCACCAGCAGCGTATGCTTCGGAGTGGATGTAGCTGATTTCTTTCAGCTTTAGACTTCCTTCCAAGCAGACAGCATAGTCAATGCCACGGCCTACGAAGAACACATCATGTGCATTGGCATACTTTGCTGCAAACCACTGGATGCGCTCCTTATCTTCCAGAGTCTTCTGCATCTTCTCTGGAAGCGTTAACAATTCAGAGATAAAGTAGCTGTTCTGCTCCTCCGTGATTTTTTCTCTAACTTTTGCAAACTGAACCGCCAAACAGTACATGGCTGTCAGTTGTGCGCTGTATGCCTTAGTCGTTGCGACAGAGATTTCTGGACCAGCAAGCGTGTAGAACACCTTGTCTGCTTCACGGGCAATACTGCTTCCTACCACATTGACGATTGCCATTGTGGTTATGCCTTTTTCTTTTGCGAGTCGCAGTGCAGCCAATGTATCTGCTGTCTCACCAGACTGGCTGATAACGATTACAAGTGCTTTCTGATTGAACGGCATCTTCCGATAACGGAACTCAGATGCGAGTTCCACACGCACCGGGATATCTGCTATATCTTCCAGCACATACTGAGCAGCCATGCCCACATGCCATGCAGAGCCACAGGCAACAATATAGATTTGCTCAAAATTTTTAATTTCGTCCTCGGTGATCTCCACACTGGACAGGTCGATAGCGCCGTTCTTGATCACAGAGTTAAGGGTATCCTGAACAGCTTTCGGCTGCTCATGGATTTCTTTCATCATGAAATGCTCAAAGCCGCCTTTTTCGGCTGCTTCTGCATCCCACTTGATCTCGCTGGTCTGCTTCTCAATTTCATCACCGTTCAAGTCATAGAAATGAGCTTCACCCGGAGTCAGTTTTGCGAACTCAAGGTTGCCAATGTAATACACGTTGCGAGTGTATTTCAGAATTGCCGGGACATCCGAAGCCACATAGGTCTCACCATCCGCAATGCCGATGATCATCGGGCTATCCTTACGCGCCACCCAGATCTCGCCCGGATAATCACGGAACATCAGCTCAAGCGCATAGGAACCGCGCACACGAACCATCGTCTTGGCAATGGCATCGATAGGGCCGAGGTTGTACTTCTTATAATAGTAGTCCACCAACTTGATGACCACTTCGGTATCCGTCTGGCTGTAGAACGTATAGCCATGCTTCAACAGTTTTTCTTTCAGTTCAGTATAGTTCTCGATGATACCGTTATGTACGCCAACGACCTCAGACTCCACTGTGCCGGAACCAGAACGGGTACAGTTACCTGAAACATGCGGATGTGCATTGGTTTGGCTCGGCTCACCGTGGGTCGCCCAACGAGTATGACCAATACCACAGGTTCCTTTCAATGCCTTGCCGCCATCCGTTTTCTCGATCAGATTGGACAGGCGTCCCTTCGCTTTCACGACCTGTGCCAGATTTTCTCCGTCACGGACAGCCAGCCCGGCCGAGTCATATCCTCTATATTCCAGTTTTGACAGACCATCCAACAGGATAGGTGCTGCCTGTCGGTTTCCTGTAAAACCAACGATTCCACACATAGGTTTATCCCTCCCGTTATTTAATCTATTATACTTTCCCTTCTATGCAAAACGACTCCGGGAACTGCCAGAGTCGTCATTGACTTTATGCCTTATATCCCTTTTCGCAGATCACATTGACCACTTCATCAACATACTTCTGGCAGGTATCATGGTCAGGTGCCTCCACCATGACACGCACCACAGGCTCTGTACCGGATTCACGAACTAGAATACGACCAGTATCGCCCAGTGTTTCTGCCACTTTATTTACCGCTTCCTGTACAGCAGGGTCATTCTGTGCGGCTTTCTTATCCGTTACACGGACATTCTCCAGCACCTGCGGATAAATTTTCAGCGGTGCTGCCAGCTCACTCATCGGCTTCTTCTTGGCCAGCATAACTTCCATCATCTTCAGGCTCGTCAGAATACCATCGCCGGTACTGGCATACTTGCTGAAGATGATGTGTCCACTCTGTTCACCACCGATACGACAACCATTCTTTGCCATATATTCATAGACGTACTTGTCGCCCACGGCAGTCTTAGCATAACCAATGCCCTGCTCATCAAATGCTTTGTACAGGCCAAAGTTGGACATAACGGTCGTAACCACAGTATTGGTCAGCAGCTTGCCACGCTCTTTCATATAGCAGCCATAGATATACAGGATATGGTCGCCAGTGATGACATTTCCCTTCTCGTCCACGCACAAGCAGCGGTCAGCATCGCCATCAAAGGCAAAACCGACATCCAGCCCGTTCTCTACCACGAACTTCTGCAGGCCTTCGATGTGGGTGGAGCCAGCGTTATTGTTGATGTTCAGGCCATTCGGCTTGTTGTTTATGACATAGGTGTCAGCACCCAGCGCATCGAAAACGCTTTTAGCGATGTTCCAAGAACTTCCGTTGGCGCAGTCTAGGCCGACCTTGACACCCTTGAAGGAATAGATGCCGAGACTGATCAGATAGCCCATATAACGGTTACGGCCTGCCACGTAGTCCACCGTGCAGCCGATGTGCTCACGACGAGCAAAGGGCAGTTCCGGCCAGTCCTTATCGAACACATGGAGCTTCCCGTCGATATAATCCTCCACCAGCAGCAGGGTCTCCTCCGGCATCTTCTCGCCGTAGCAGTCGATCAGCTTGATGCCGTTATCATAGTAGGGATTGTGGCTGGCAGAGATCATGATGCCACAGTCAAAGTCATCCACACGAGCAATATAAGCCACGCTGGGCGTAGTAGTGACGTGCAGCAGGTAGGCGTCTGCGCCGGAAGCAGTTAGACCTGCAACCAAACTATATTCAAACATATAGGAGCTGCGACGAGTGTCCTTGCCAATGACAATGCGAGCGGGGTCGGTATCACCATTGCGCTCACGCAGAGCATTGTAATACCAACCCAGAAAGCGACCCACTTTATAGGCATGGTCCGCTGTTAATGTAATTCCGGCTTCACCACGGAAGCCGTCCGTTCCAAAATACTTACCCATTTTTAATTACCTCTTATTGTTCTATCTTAAAAGGAGAAATTTTCAAATATCAGAAATAGCAAACCACATTTTTTCATTCCTGATATAATCATATGTTTAATCACTTATCTTCAATTGATTTAACAAAGCACTTGCCTTATGCACTATAATACTTTGAGCACTAATCAAGCCAATTAATATAATGATTTTTGAAAAGGCAGAAATTTGCAAGCTTAAAATAGATAAAGGTCCCAATATGTATATATGATGAGCCAAGTATATATCATATGAGTATTTATCTGATAATTTTAGTATGTGAGCAATTCCTGAAATATGTTGAAGAAACTTTTTATATATCACATATAAAATTAAAAACAATGAAATTCCCAGTAATAAATGACATAGGTTCCCATATCGCGCATATAACAAATTTAACGCACCATTTTTTAATGTGATTTTTAATATATACTTCATATATATTTTTACAATATTAAATATAATGCTCGTTGGAACAAACAACAGACTCGCTTTATATAGCCACTTTTCATCTTTTAGTTTCAGTTTTCCTATAGAATATCCGCATATATAGCACAAAATCCAAATTGGATTAAATTGTGGCAGATGTATTTGAACAACAATACACAAGCACACGCAAAATGAGAAAAATTCTATTTTAAAGTTTTTGCGATTTTGAAACTCATATACTTGAGATAATATCGGTGTCAACAAATAACAAAATAAAATTGTTCCTACAAACCACAAATGTCCTAAACCAGCTATAGTTCCTTTACAAAACACCATTAATATAATGTCTTTTATATCAACCACTTGATCTGAAAATATATATAATAAAACCACATCAATTAATAAACAAACATAATAGCTGCTAAGAATCTTTATAAATCTTCTTTTTATAAAGCTGTATCCATTGTCGATTCTTCGTTGTCCATATAAAAAGCCGGATATGCAAATAAAAATTTGAACACCGCAGTTAAACCACCATGCTAGCTCGTTATCATAATATTGTAAAACATGGCATGCTATAATGAAATTCATAGCAATATATCTACAAAAACTAATACCTAAATCACCTCTTGCCCCCCCCCGAAATCATTCATTTTCTTGATATCTACGCCTTTAGTCATTCATAAAACCCCTTATCCTTCAATTATTTACACTGTATTCTCATTGAATCTTTCTATCCCAACAAATACACTTTTTTATAATACTTTTAAGTAATATAATAGGGTATTCTTTGTAATAACGTTTACACACCTTTTTATAAACCGTAGCCTTAAATGCAGCATCTATTCCATATTTATAATATTTTTCCCAAAACAAATCGTATTGAGAACTTTTAGGTAAAGGTGCTCGAAGCTGTGAATTACCAGCAACAGCTTCACTCCAATTTCTTTTTTCAAGAACTAGTGATTTGCATTCATTTAAAAAATCAAATCCGCGTTTGCTATTTACTCCTATTACCGAAACTTTTCTATTTGGCTTATGAAAAGGAGCTTCTGACCCAATTCCCCAAAAATCTCCAATCGTAAGATCCGAGCATCTTTTTTCATGCGCAAATGGGCATTCAAAACAAGCATCATTATTGATAATGCCGGAATTAAATGCCTCCAAATATGGGTCCCACCGCATCCTCCGATGCCATACATTTTTCTTACCATCATTGAGGATCATCTCCTCGCCCCAAGGTGATCTGAAAGAAATTTTTTGAATTTTACTTCTCTTTTTTTCCTCAACCCATTTGATATAATCGCGTAAAATTTTATATGACGGAACTCCATGGCAAATCAAATCAACAGTCAACAGCTTTTCCGCATTGCCCATTGCAATGCTACGAGCCGCCTCACATTCACATGGTGTTCCAATGAACAATACATTTTTTCCTTCCTTTAAGACAAACTTTACCTGATTTAAGGCATCGACTGGATACGCTTGAACATATTTGCTTCCCTTAAATCGTTCAATCTCCTGCTTATCCCAGGAAAGTTCCATCCTGACCTTAAAATCGGTGTCCATAATCGTTCCCACGATAGCCCAGTCCTTGTCAAGTGCCAACTCATAAAGGGCTGCCGCCACACCTCCGGAACTGCTTCCATTTTGCTTTTCCGGATCCGTTCTATACGCTGCATACGTTACTGTATTATCTTTGTATTTATACTCGCTATTTGCAGGACAATGCTTAGAACACAAACCGCAATCTACACATTTTCCCTGATCGATGACCGGTCTAAGATGTCCCGTTTTTTCATTTTCTTTCAGCGATATCGCATCCTTAGGACACACTGTACAACACGCGCCGCAACCATAACATTTTTCATTTTCACAAATTTTCTGCATATTTTTTACCAAACTTTCTGCGACGCACAAATTATTGCAATGCGCTTTGCAAAAACTCTTTTGAAGATTTTAATAATGCACTTTTTCTTTCATTTACCTTACTGTAATTTATATTGCTTTCACCCCCCCAATTTGTCTCTGTGGTAACAAATCTATCTTCCAACCTCATTACATTCATGATATTATCCAATCGAGAATTGTATTTGTCGCGTTTCAACGCCACAAACTGTCTCTCCATATTGATTGAAAAAGACACCCCATGAAAAGAATTTGTAACCACAAACGAAGCGTGCCGGAACAGCCAAATATACTTATCTGGAGTTGCATCCGAAACGACCATGTCCACATCATAATGAATTTTGCTATATACCGGCCTAATCAAAACTGTATGTAGCCCTTTGACAGTAGCAATTTTTTTTGCCAGCCTTACAATGTCTTCTCCTCTTGTATCCAAAAAGTAAATTAACAAATAATTTTCCGGGCATCCCGCAACTTCTTTTTCATACTTTTTCCATTGTTCTCTACTGAAAAGAAACGTGGGATCCAGCACATATTTGCAATTCTGTATTCCATGTTCTTCCATAATTTTAGCCGAAGATTTTTCTCTCAGGCTGATTGCCGAAAAAGTCTCCAGCAGCTTACGTATCTTATCCCAATCTGTGTCTGAATATTCCTCTTTCCCACAACTAGCCGCATATGCGATCTTCGTTGTATTCTCAGAAGCAAAGCCAAGATAATACATCTCATCAATGCCCTGATTGTATTCGCTGTTCCAAATCTGATCACTTCCAGCGATCAAATAATCATAATCGCCAAATTCAGCCTTTGCCTTCTCAATTGAATAAATCGGCTTAGAAACAGAGGTGTTTTCTTTCAGATAAGATATGTATTTTTTGTTCGTTTTTTCAAACCGGCTCATTCTAATCAAGCCGTGCATAAAATATTTTGCTCCATGACCGGATATGTTCTTCAGTCGGTTTATCCTTTTGAATCTTTTTGGAATATAATTAATAACATCAACGCGTTCAAATTCAAAATTTTTCTTCAGATACTGGGACAATGCTATCGCCTGCAATGAAGATCCAAAATTCACCCCATAATGTATCGATATGATTCCTACCTTTTCTTTGCGCACAATATCTCACTCCTTTCTTTTGCTGACGGCTTTCTTGCATATGGCCAAGAACATCTCTTTATCAAACACCAAATTTAAAATCACGGTAACTGCGCAGAATACGGCAAAGCACAGTACTCCGTTTTTAATCCACAAAATTAGTGTGGGCGATCCTGTTGTATCCAACGCCGACACGATGAGGCAAGAAATTATAATCGTACCAATCGAAAGGCTTAACCTTTTAACGATATTAGAAATCGGATAGGACATAATATCTTTATTTATAAACCAGATCCAATATATCATTCTATACAGCATACCAATAAATGTTCCGACAGCAATTCCCTCCAAGCCAAATTTAAAGACCAGTATAACAGAGAGAACGATATTGATGCTTGCCTCTATATAAGCACTATTGGAAGTTTCTTTGAATTTACCTGCTGCATATATAACTGATTCATAAGGCGCACGGATACAATAAATATACTCTGCCATAATAATTATGGTTGAAAAAAGCACTCTATAATAATTGGTATCGGTCACACCATGCGTATAAATCAATACAAAACTAGGCAGCAAATAGATACAACATCCAAATATTATAGTCGCGATATTTGATACAGCAAACTCGTAGGTTTTCATATACTTATTTGCCTGTTTATAATCGCTTACCGCAATTGCCTTTCCGATCATCGGATTAAACGCATTAGAAAATGCCTTAAAAAAGCTTTGCAAGTTTTTTATAACCAACAGATAAACTGAATAGACCGATACCTCTTTCAAGTCGCTAAAGAATGTCAGCACAACCACATCTGTATTGCTGTGGATGAAATAGGCAAAATTCTGTCCAAAGCAAGCCCATCTCTGCGCCAACGAGTTTTTGTCTGGTTCCACATCCTTATACAGTTTATAGTGTTTTTTTACGTAATTACTATAAGCCACCGGCTGTATTGCAAACAACAGTACGCTGCACAGCTTTACAAAATGCAACTCCGGAAATAGCTTGATTGAAACAACGACCGCGATGATGTTCAACAATGTGATCAACGCCTGCCACAGCTGAACAATATACATTTTCTGGTCTGCTTGCATCAAAAGCTTATAGGTAATAGAAAAAAAGTATTGTATAAACAAAGTAAATGATAAAATCAAAGTCAACGAAGCCACATAAAGCCACGAAAAGCTCGATTTGATAACAATCGGATACACACATGCCAATGCGATGGTGTAAAACACAAATATAGATGCGATTTGTCTGAAGAAACCTTCAGCTGCTTTCAATACACTGCTTATTTTTCTATCATCTTTCTTTGCAAGTGGTCCATATAAAGCTGTAAGAACCACACTGCCAATTCCACCTTCAACCAATGCAATATAATTCAAAAACTGCGTTATTGACGATACCAGTCCGTTCGCTTCTGAGCCAAAGGTGCTTAAAATCAATCGGGGAACGATCAATCCACTTATAAATGTCATCAATTGACATAGCATGGTGCAGCCTATATTTAGCATTACCTTTTTCTTCATTCAATTATCTCCATTTGATACCTTTCATTAAATATCCTACTTTTTAACTTATCCTTCATTTTCAATTCCCGATTTTCTCTTATATCTAGGAATTTTCTTAAAATTAACGGATGAAGTGAATTTAAAAATGAATTCACTTCATCCATCAATCCTACAAGCGCCTATAAAATCAATTTCGTTCTTTTATAGGATACATCCTACTGCTTGAGAGTATCTATTCTTTCGAGTTAAAATGATACTGTCTCAATACAGTCATTTCCATGCAAACATCAAATAGAAGTATATCCTTTTTCCAAAATGTCCGCAATTCTTTCACAAGCATGGCCATCACCATACGGATTGGCAGCATGTGCCATTTTCGCATATTCTTCTTCATTATCGAGCAGTTTTGTAAACCACTCATATATTTTTTCCTCACTGGTACCAACTAATTTCAATGTTCCTGCATCAACGCCTTCCGGACGCTCCGTAGTATCTCTCATAACAAGAACCGGTTTTCCGTAGGAAGGGCATTCCTCTTGGATTCCACCAGAATCTGTCAGGCACAAAAAGCATCTAGCTTCAAAATTATGACAATCGAATACCTCAATGGGATCAATGATATGGATTTGGTTACAATCTCCCAGCTCTTCATCGGCAGCTTTTCGGACGATTGGATTCATATGGATCGGATAAATAGCTTTTACATCCGGATGTTCATTTAAAACCCGCCGAATCGCTCTGAACATATTGTGCATCGGCTGGCCAAGATTTTCTCTTCTATGCGCAGTAATAAAAATCATCCTGCTGTCGCCTACCCAATCCAGTTCCGGATGATGGTAATCCGCAATTACTGTATGCTGCATGGCGTCAATCACGGTATTCCCCGTCACATAAATGGATGTTGCATCTTTCCCCTCGTCCAACAAATGCTTTTTTGCCAGTTCAGTGGGAGCAAAATTATACTTACTGATAATTCCGACTGCCTGACGATTGAATTCTTCTGGATACGGGCTGTAAATATTGTAGGTACGCAAGCCGGCCTCCACATGTCCGACCGGAATTTGCAAATAGAAGCAAGCCAATGCTGTTACAAATGTCGTCGTGGTATCACCATGAACCAAAACGATATCAGGTTTCACGTTCTCTAAAACCGCTTTGATTTTTTCCAAAATACCAGTCGTAATATCAAACAATGTTTGCCCCTGTTTCATAATTGCCAAATCATAATCTGGAACAACATTAAAAGTTTCCAGCACCTGATCCAACATCTGCCGGTGTTGACCTGTAACACAAACGATGGTTTCTAAGGTTTCTCTTTTTTTCAGTTCGTTTACCAACGGACACATTTTTATTGCTTCTGGTCTTGTACCAAAAACTAACATCACTTTCTTTTTCATACAATTACTCCTTTTTATTTATTGCTTTTGGGTTTTGGGTGGATTTTGAACAAAATATATAACACTCAAATAAAATGGCATACACCATATTCGTTGTGCATCAAAAATATTAAGTAAAATACAGGATAGTATCATATACACAACAACACATTTTTCTAAGCAATCATCTCCACCCTCAATCTTCCTAATTCTATGAGAAGCAAATGTTCTTTTCATTGAATCAAAAAACAATTTTCCGTATAATAGCAACGATAAGATTCCAAATGTAAAAATTCCGCCCAAAATTCCAAGGTCTTCCAGCCAAAATCTATCTGTATCGGATCTTCTTAAAATACTAAATGCCTTATTAGTATATGCTGATAAGAATCCTACTCCTAAAATGGCATCCTTTTCTTTAATCAAGCTCCAATAATGATCGATCGTCAATAATCTTGCTGCTGTAGAACCTCCGTCCATACCATTAAGCGAAAACAAATTCAGAATATAATCTAAGCCTCCAAAAAGGACGAACGCAATAATAATAAAAGAAATCGCCATCAGTTTGACGTTCTTTTTTCTATTGGAATCTGTCGAGCAATAATATCCATATGCCGTTAAAACAATCGTTACTATTATCTGAAACCTATATTGCGTCACAAAGATCAAGTATACGTATAAGAAAGCTAAAACAAGCCAATACAACAACTGTTTTTTCACAAAACAATAGTAAAGGGTCACACATAATACAATGCCAAATAGTGCTCCTGTATCCATTCGCATAAAGCCGTTTCGTGTCCATCCCTCAGAGTACTGGAATAACAAACCCGAAAAAACTGTCATTCCCTTGAAATTATACAAATACCATGTAATAAATTTAATTCCAAGAAGAAACATCGAAGTCCAACATATTGTTTTTGTGAATTTATACATATCGTCATCCATAGTAAAAATATAGACGATTGGATATGAATAACAAACATAAAAATACTTTCTGGTGATTATTAATAGCTGTACAATGTTATATCCGTACGCAATCCCCGAGTAAATCATTTCTATTAAAATAATCACTAGGTAAATTATCAAATATTTTGATAATGCTCTGCACTGCATTCTTAAATCTATATTTGAGTGAGTCTTATTTTTCACGTATAGTGCTAATAAAACGCCTATCGCTGCAATTGAAATCTCATAGACAAAAGAGCTTCCTGGCAACGTAATTATTTTATCAAACCCTAATGTGTATAATGTCACTGCACAAATAATCACTTTGAACAATTGTGAGACCTTAACTTTTCCCATATCTATTTTCTCCTATCCAATGAATAACCACCGGACAACATCAGCCTCCTTCAATATTTCAATCATTTACTATCGAGTTTACAATATAATCCAAATCAGTACTATCAAAAAAAGCTTTTGAGTTTTTAACCATTTCATCATGGTTGGCATCCACGTATCGAATTGCATCTATAATGGTTTCCGGCTTCAAGTCTCTACAGCAAACACCGATATTATACTTTTCAAACGGTTCTCTTAATCCCAATACATCTGTACCTATCATCGGAATATTGCAGCCTGCATATTCGTAAATTTTATTTGGTGCACAATACAACGCATTCAGAATTGTAAATCCACTACCTTCGATTTCTCCCGGCTTATAAGGAACCAGAGCAATATCCGCATATTTTAAAAACTCCAAATGTTTCGGTGGGTTGAAAAATCCCATATATTTTAAGGAAGAATAACTATCGCACAGCTTCTTAAATTCTTCTGCGCCATCTCCTCTGAACTTGCCGAACAAATACAGGCAATAGTCCTCTTTTACTCTTTCGACAGCTTCTGCAAAGGATTGCAAATCTCTATCTGCACTGATAACTCCCAGATAAATGATTTTTTTACGTTTTTCCCTTTTCATCTCCTCAATTACAGGAAGCATGTCCTCTTGTACTTCGCCACTCTTGAGGTAGTACGGTTTATTGGGCAAAACATAGGGGAGCTTTTCCAAGTTCCAGCCGACTTTTTGTATATATGCTCTATTTTCTTCTGGAACAACAATTTTCCATGCCTTTTGAGCATAATGCTTAATATTAAATTTTAAAATTTTTGCGCCTCGGAACATCGGATATGTATCTGTCAATTCCATCAGCTGCATTACATGTCTGTCACTATATTCCAGCAGTTCTTTTCCCAAAGTTCTTACAACACTCGGATTAACAGTCCACACGATATCTCCATCCATAGTATCTTTCAACGCCGCTCGATATCCTTTGGTTTTTATACCTCTTTTTTTTAAGCGCAAAAATATGTTACTGTTTTTGACCGCCTTTATTTCTGTATACGAAAATCTCTTATCCTCCGCAATGATCGTCGGAAGATTCTTGACGCCTTCAGCTACTAAATGAACTTTATAATCGTTGTTCAAAAGGCATTCTATCAAATTGAGCGTTGGTGGATACAGCATCACATTCTCATAAATGAAAATTCTTATCATATTTTTTTTCTTGTCAAACATCACAATATCTCCCATTTGCTTTAAACCGTCTTTTTCTTTTATTGCAAGTCAAAAAGTTGATAGTATCCCTCAATTTCTTTTTCATTTCCATACTCATGCCGAGACAGGTATTCTGAATACCGACGCGGTTCTTTCAAAATTTTCATGATACCGTCAGCAATTTCCTTGCCGCTCATTGCTACAATAACGCCCTCATCCTCGTTAATCTGATCATATACCGTAGGATAATTTGTTGTAACGATTGGGCAGCACAGAATTTTTCCTTCATCCAAAACTACAGATTTTCCCTCAAAACGTGACGATTGTACCAACACGTCTGCATTTTTCATATATGCGTAGGGATTTTCCCGTGCCCCTATAAATTCAAAACAGTCTTGCACTCCCAATTCTTCTCGTTTTTTTTCTAATTCTTCCTTTAAACTTCCGATTCCTAAAACGACCCAATGAAACTTCACTCTAGATTTTTTCAATTCCAAAGCTGCTTCCAGTGCAAATTCAAATCCTTTTTGCGCATTCAGTCTTCCAATTGATACGATATTCAACACATCTCTTTTAAATTCAGGCGGATAAAATTCTTTTGCCAAGTTTCTTATAACCTGAGAAGATGTCAGGTTGGGTAAAACCACAAATTTTTCTGCAATGCTAGGAAAGTTTTTCTTCAGGTCTTTGGCACACAAATCAGATATCGTTACCACCTTGTCTACTTTTTCAAAATACTCAAGGTCCATTTCTTTAAAATGTCCAAGCTGGGAATATTCATTATGTACCCATGCAATCTTCTTTGTAGCCTTTACTTTATCTACAAGAAAATATGTTTGTTCGCGCTGCATATAAGCGATTGCCACATCGTATTCTTTTGTAAGTTCTGGTATGATTTTTTTGTAAAAATGCTCCCATCTGTATTGGCGGCTTTTCGCAACAGAGTTTGTTTTTTTACGGGAAATAAAAGTTCCTATCATATGAACAACCGAAAGATATGGATGTTTCAACGCCTCTGTTTTGTTGTTATCATACAGTGTATATAATTTATTGCAATTCGAGATGATATTCACCTCTTTGGGAACTTGCTTTAAGAACATTCCTTCATTCTGAAACAGCAGCAAATCCACATTATACCGATCATAATCCAGCAACTGTAATAAGTTTACTAGGCTTCTCTCAGCTCCACCATTTCTTAGGCTGCTCATTACAAATAAAATGTTTCTTTTTTCCATTACTCCTGCTCTTTCCTCCCCATTCTTCTTTTATTTCGTCGGCAAGGTAATCCAAGAGCCAAATTTTTCATCCCATTCTGCCGGTTCAAAGCGTTCGAATCCACTCCAATGGAAAAATGTGATCTCCCCGAAATACACTTTGCCATTGATGTCGTAAAAGTCAATCCGCGCTTCCGGCAATCCCTTTGACAAGATCTCCGCATATTTCTTCATTTCATCCAATCCCTTAGGCCGTTTGATTTTATCCCACTCTTTGGAGTTTGGATGACCATTCGTAAAAGGCAGATGGTTAAAATCCATATCAAAGAAATCGAACTTTGTCTCTTCGTTCGGATTCGTGCGATCCGATGCAATAAACATTGCCTTTGCTTCACCGTCAAAAGCAAAAATCTTATAATCCTTTAACTCATAGCCCGATTCATCGACCATGTATTCTTCTGCGATAATTCTGCGCTTTACATTCTTATATGGCCATTCTCTATTTTGCATATAATAGTCGTTCTTTAGGCTCTTCTCGATTTTCTTTTTTGCCACCGTCATATCCAGTTTTGATTTATCTGTGCAAATAACCAATCCTCCGGAATCATGTGTACACTTCAGAACAAACTGATTCGGTAGCTTTGAAAAGTCTATATCATCAAAACGATCCCATACACCCAGTGTCTTAATAATATGTTCTTCTCCAATTTTAGATGCTACATATTGCTTTACTTCATACTTATCCACCATCATCGTATATTCGGGTTTTCTGTCATAAAGCTTCAGCCACTGGAGTTTTTCGCTATATGTTTTCGGACTGTTCAAATCCAGCGGGTATCCAAACACATTCTTAAACTGCATTTTCAAGAACTCTTCATCGCTCATATTCTTGAAAAAACCATGCTGTGCCAATATAATCGTTCTTTTCTTAGGACTTTTTAGAACCGCTATTCCTTTTTTGATTATATTACTCATTTTTCAATTCCTTTCCGCATACACTATATGCCAATTCTCTCCACTTTCGACAGATCGTTTCCAGTTTCAACCGTTCTGTTGCAATCTCAGCATTTTTGCCCAATTCATTTCTCAAGTTTTCATCTTCTATCAATGCCATAATTTTTTCAGACAGCACATCAACATTCCCGATTGGTACAAGGAAACCGCTTCTGCCATCATCAATTAACTCTGAGGGACCACATTCACATCTTGTAGAAATACAGGGCAAACCTGCGTGCATTGCTTCACACAGTACATTCGGAAATCCCTCATAAAATGATGAAAGCACAAACACTTTGGCTTTTTTCATTTCAAGAAATGGTGTATGCGTCACACCGCACAATTTTACATTTTCCTCAAGATTTTCTTTTCTTATTAAATTTTGAAGTTCCTCTCTACGATTTCCTTGCCCAAAAATCTTCAACTTCCAAGACGGATGTTTTTCTGCCACCGCTTTGTAGGACTTAATCAATGTCACAAAATCTTTCTGTTTTTCCAATCGACCTACTGAAATCACCGTATTTTCTTTTTCAATATCCTGTCCCACACATTGTTTGCCCATCTCGTCAAAGTCCAAGGGGTTTTCCAGAACCACAATCTTTTTTTGTAAATATGCTGGATAAAATGATTTCATCTCATTCGTCTGTACACAGATGGTATCCGCAAATCGATATAAGAAGCATGTGATTTGAAAAACATATTTAGGATATTTCCGTAAAAGATTATTTCTGTCGCAAACAATTACCTTTGTCCTCGACATAAGCCCTGCTAAAATCAGCATAAAATTGCATCTGCTCAAAAAGGAAATTGCCACATCCGCTTTTCTCTGATCCAGATATCTACAAGTCGCATGGAAATCATAAATCCACTCAAGGAATTTACCCTTTCCGTTATAATTGACTTTATTTAGCTTAACACCGTCTGCCACGCTATAAAACTGTGGCCGTTTTTCATAAGATGTAACACTGACATCTTCACCATGTTCGGCAAAGTTAGCTGCAAGATTCGTTAAGACATGCTCTGCCCCACCACTAGAGAGGCTACTAATATAAAAATCCACTTTCATTTGCTTTGTATTACTCCGTTTCTGCTTTCCCGTTCTTGCAGTACGGTATTATAATCTACGACATCACCCGCATAGACGCGCAACATTTGATCTACTACAATATCCCAATTATATCTATCTAAGATATAAGGTGCCGCTTCTTTCTTATATTTTCTCACAAGATTTTCGTCATCCAAAAGCATCTGTAATTTCTTCTGAAGGTCTGTTTCATTTCCTTTTTCAAAGGACAGGGCCTTGTCATGTACTACCTCTGTGTTTTCTGGAATGTCGCTAATCAAACAGCAATTGCCATAACTCATAGCTTCCAACAAAGCATTAGCCATTCCTTCCAAGTTACTCGGAAGCGCAAAGATGTAAGCATTGCTGTAAAGTTCCTGCACCTCTTGTCCATACACATAACCCGTGAAAATTATTCGTTCGTCTCCCTCTGCTAATGCAAGGAGCTGATTATAGTAATCCTTGTTCGACTCCGATCCTCCAGCGATTACAAGTTTCCTATCACTTGAACATTCTCTAAATGCCTTAATTAAATACTGAAGCCCTTTTTCCGGCACAATTCTTCCCAATGATAGAATATATTCATTCTTTTCTAATCCGTATTTTTCTTTAATAATTTCCGGTGCATGGCTTTTGGGCTTATCAATACCATTCGCAAATAGAATCGAATTCACTCCATATTTTGTGTCAATATATTCTTTCATGTTTTTGGAAAGCACCAAACACACATCTGCTTTTGTTGCAGCCATTCGCTCTCCAAATTCAAGGTATTTTGATGCAAACCCGCCCCACTTATCTCTTTGGCTATCTATACCATGTAGCGATGCCACTACTCGTAACCCAAAAAGTTTAGCAAGTGGAATCATAGCACATGATCCTGACGCACGGAAACTCACACAATCATACCGGCTGAATGCTGCATGAATTGTTGCAAGAAAAGAATAAATCGGAACACACGCCGCTCCCTTTACTGTTGGAACCGTTACTATATTAATTCCTTTATATTTTTTCAGCTTCTTGCCATCAAATTCTTTTCCAAAAACATTGTGACCGCCACGGTTATATACTGTAACATCATTTCCTCTTTGCACCATCCGAACCGCATGTTGCTCTACGCCTTTCTCTATTCCACCTTCGTTTGATGGTATACGCTTATGACCAATTATTGCAATTTTCATTACTCCACCCTCAACAAATTAATCTCTCTGGAAAATGTCTCTCGTATAAACCTTCTCTTCCACATCATCAAGACACTTATCATATCTGTTTGCGATAATGGCCTGGCTGCGCTTCTTGAACTCATCCAGATCGTTTACCACAACGCTGCCAAAGAACTTTTCGCCATTTTTCAGAGTCGGCTCATAGATAATAACCGTTGCACCCTTGGCTTTAATGCGCTTCATGACACCCTGAATGGAGCTCTGGCGGAAGTTATCACTGTTGCTCTTCATGGTCAGACGGTAAACGCCAACTACAACTTCTTTTTCCTTGCTCTCATCCCAACTGTCATTCGCTTCATAAGCACCAGCAATTTCAAGCACACGATCCGCAATAAAATCTTTGCGCGTACGGTTTGATTCCACGATTGCTTCAATCAGGTTTTCCGGTACATCTGCATAGTTTGCCAGCAACTGCTTGGTGTCTTTCGGCAGGCAATATCCACCATAACCAAAGGATGGGTTGTTATAGTGACTGCCGATACGTGGATCGAGGCAAACACCGTTGATAATCTGCTGGGTATTCAGTCCCTTCATCTCGGCATAAGTATCCAACTCGTTGAAGTAGCTGACACGCAGAGCCAGATATGTGTTGGCAAACAGCTTGACTGCCTCTGCCTCGGTGAAGCCCATGAACAGCGTGTCGATGTTTTCCTTGATGGCACCCTCCTGAAGCAGTTCTGCAAAGGTGTGCGCAGCCTTCACCAGCCGAGCATTCTCCACGTCGGTACCGACAATAATGCGGCTCGGATACAGGTTGTCGTAGAGTGCCTTGCTCTCGCGCAGGAACTCCGGGCTGAAGATGATGTTGTCACAGTGGAACTTCTCACGAACCGATGCAGTGTAACCAACCGGAATGGTGCTCTTAATCACCATGATGGCTTCCGGGTTATACTCAATTACCAATTTGATAACAGCCTCAACTGCGGATGTATCAAAGAAATTCTTCTTACTATCGTAATTTGTAGGTGCAGCAATGACCACGAAATCTGCATCGGAGTATGCTTCCTTAGCATCCAAAGTTGCTGTCAGATCCAGTTCTTTTTCTGCCAGATATTTCTCAATGTATTCGTCCTGAATCGGAGACTTCCGATTGTTGATCATTTCAACCTTCTCCGGGACGATATCCACAGCCGTAACATGATGATGCTGGCTCAACAGCGTAGCAATGGAAAGTCCTACATAGCCTGTGCCCGCCACTGCAATTTTCAAATCCTTAAATTCTCTCATAATACTTATCTCCTCATCTGTTTTTTCTTCTGTTTATATTTACCCTCACTTTGAAAACACGCTTTTTACATACTCATAGCTATAAATCGAGGACTTGCCGCTTTCAAAAACAAGCTGACCATAGCCTTCCAGATCACCTTTGCGCCACAACTCTGCACCGTTTTCTGCACGAGCGAATTCGCTGTAATAATGCTCTGCCCTGCGCCGCCACAGTTCCGGCAGGCGATCCTTATAGCTTTCAAATACTTCAAACGGCACATCCCGCAAGCGGGTATTGGCAAAGGTGTCATAATCCATCCCTGCATAACCCATCAACGCATAAGCCGCTGCTTTGCATTCATCCTGCCGCAGGTTGTATTTGGAGTTTTTCAAGGAGCGTTCCAGGCCAGAGAAGAAAATTGCTACTTTGTAAGGTTTCATTGTCTCGTTGGTCGGAATCAACTCGTAGCTGTCATCTTTCGTGTCGAGGTAAAGCAGATGGTTCTTCTTGGAAAGGACTTCACAACTCTGGTCAAGCTTGCCACAAGAAACACCTACATACTGGTTTTCTGCGGCTTTTGCAGTGAGAATCATCTCCATCGGTTCCAGATGAATACCGTTAACTTTGCACAGTGCCGACAGAAAGCAGATAATAACCGCTGCCGAAGAGGAAAGACCACCAATCGGCAGACTTCCTTCGATGATGCCGGACAGACCAACTTTCAGCCGGTACTTCTCGCTCAGCATCTTTGCTGCGCCACGCAGATGGTCAGCCCAATCTCCTTCTTTTTCCTCTGGCACTGCATTCACGAAGAACTGCGCACGTTTCGGGAAATTCAGCGACTGCAATTCCACAACACCATTGTGTTTCGGATGGTATGCCATGTGGATGCCCTTATTAATTGCCAAACCATTGATCTTGCCATACTGGTGATCAATGTGAGCTCCAAGCGGGCTGATGCGGTACGGACAGAAAGCTACACCATACGGTTCCTGATGGTATAATTCCTTATAAACCTCAACACACTTCATTTATCTGATTTCCTATTCTTTCTTATTTATAAAATTCTGCATACCACTCAGCGAACTTCCTCAGACCAGTTCTCAGACTTGTACTCGGCTTATACCCGAAATCACGCTCCAGTGCGCTTGTATCTGCATAGGTCACAGGCACATCACCCGGCTGCATTGGAACGAGTTTCTTGTGTGCTTCAAAGTCATAATCTTCCGGCAGCACTTTTGCCCGAACCAGTTCTTCCTGCAAAATCTGTACGAAATCCAGAAGGTTCTCAGGATTCTGATTGCCAATGTTGTAGACTGCATACGGAGGAATTGGCAGACCATCTTCTCCATTTCTGCGTTCCGGTGCGCCCTGCATGACACGAACAACACCTTCCACAATATCGTCCACATAAGTAAAGTCACGCTTGCAGTTGCCATAGTTGAAAATCTGAATCGTCTCACCTTTCAGCAACTTATTAGTGAAACCGAAGTAAGCCATATCCGGGCGGCCAGCAGGCCCATATACCGTAAAGAAGCGCAGACCCGTAGACGGAATGTTGTAGAGTTTGGAATATGCGTGAGCCATCAGCTCGTTAGATTTCTTAGTTGCCGCATACAAAGAAACTGGATTATCTACCTTATCATCTGTGCTGTACGGAACTTTCTTATTGCTGCCGTAGACAGAAGAACTAGACGCATAGACCAGATGTTCTACCGGAGTATGTCCCTCATCGTAGGAATGACGGCAAGCTTCCAGAATGTTATAGAAGCCAATCAAGTTTGCTTCTACATAAGCGTCTGGATTCGTGATAGAGTAACGAACGCCCGCCTGTGCGCCGAGATTGACAACGATCTGCGGCTTATACTGCTCAAAAATAGTTGTGATTGTTTCCTTATCTGCTAAGTTTCCTTTTACAAAGCTGAAATTTTCAAACTTGTTCAGTTCATCCAGTCTCGCTTCTTTCAAGCGAACGTCATAGTAGTGGTTCATGTTATCCAGTCCCACAACCTTTGCTCCCTCTACGGTTGTGAGAATCCGTTTCGCAAGGTTCGAGCCAATAAAACCAGCCGCACCCGTAATAAAAATGCTTGTGTTTTTCAAGTCGATTTTCGTCTTGTTTTCCATCATCGTTTCATCTTTCCTCCCACATCAAAGTACTTTTGAATTATTATTTACAAACAGCAAACAAGCCCACGGCGGATCACTCAATTGCAATCCACCGTAGGCTCGATTCGTTCTCCTTAATTTTTTACTTGCTGCTCATTTTGTGGGTCAAAACAGAGCTGCACCAAAGCCTCCCACTTATAACCTCTGGATTTCAGCTTCTCCGCAGCCTGTCAGCAAATAAATACTTTTGTTGAACGAGTCGAGCCGTCAAAACCCTTTAGTTATCGTAGTTTCTCTTGGTTGACCCTATTATATCTCTAGCCCCTTTTTTCTCTATGGTCGGAACAACCTTTTGGCGGATTCCCTGGTATTCTGTTTTTTCCGTGCTGTCATATTCCGCACCGCTCACATGATGTCCGGAGCGGTTATAGCAGGTCACCTGGCATCCCATCCGGGCTATGCGGGTACACAGCTCCTTTACAACAATCTCAACGCCGCCTTCTCTCGACCATCGCTTGTGGCCAAACATGGCAATTCGTAATTTTTTCTTCATACACACTCCCATATTTCACATTCTTACAAGAACAAGCCTGTGTGCAGATTGTATTCTGCACACAGGCTTGTCCTCGAAGATTTTGTTCTGCATCTGCTTTGTATCCATTCCATACCCATACATCCCGACAGACGAAGATCATAACCAAGGATAAGCCTACATTGCTCCATCTTTTTTGAATACCACCAATACAGTCTTGAGCAGGATTCGGATATCCAATCCCATAGTCCACTCTGCAATATACTTGGTATCCAGTTTTACTACATCTTCAAAATCTGTAATGTTGCTGCGACCGCTTACCTGCCACATGCCGGTTATGCCGGGCTTGGCTGCCAGTCTGGCGCGGTGGTGGAGATCATACTTCTCCCATTCATCCACGGTCGGCGGCCGGGTTCCCACCAGGCTCATATCCCCCTTTAAAACATTGAAAAACTGCGGAAATTCATCCAGGCTGAAATCGCGGATGAGGTTGCCGATTCCCTTTTTCATCGTACCGTCTTTGGTGATCTTACTTCCAATGATGCGCGGATCCCATTCCAGCTTGAACATCATGCCGTCCTTAACGCGGTTCTGTTTCATCAGTTCTTTCTTGCGTTCCTCCGCATCCATATACATGCTGCGGAATTTATACAATTTGAACTTCTTGCCATTCTTGCCGACCCGGGTCTGGGAAAAGAAAATGGGGCCAGGAGAATGTATGTAGATCAATGGTCCCAGAATGATGCAGAGGATTCCGGTGATGATGCATCCCACCAGGCCACCCAGAATGTCCATAGCCCGCTTTACAAACAACTGCCCTGCGGTAGCATAGTTGATGCTGGTCGTCAGCACAGTGTAGCAGCCCAGACGCTCCACAAACTTTTTCTCGCCAATGAGGTTGGAGGACTTTGCCATCTTCATATGTACGACAATGCCCATCTCCGTAAACTGGTTCATCAGCTGGTCCGGGTACGGCTCGGAGGAAGGAAGGTTGAAGAACACTTCATCGATCCATTCCCGGCAGGCATACTCTACAACGCTGTCCTTATCCGCAACCACCTCAACTCCGCCCTCCATCACAGTGCCGATCATATGCTCATCAAGCACGGCTACACCGGCTACACGGAACATCTGATAGTTGTAGCTTAAAATGTTATGGAGCACCGTTTTCAACATGTCTTTTGTCGTGATGATCAGAAGAGACCGGCTGTCACTGTTTGCCCGCGTAAGGATCAGATATTTTTTCCAGAAGATTCTCACAACATAGGTCAGGGCCAGATACAGGATTGCCATGCCGGAAAGTGTAAGCCGGGAAAATACCTCTCCCCGTTTGCTGTAAAACAGGAAGAGGATTGCCAGCATGAATACCAGGATCACATGCTTCAGCGTTTTCGTAAATTCCTGGTAATAACCGCGCTTCAGCACATTTTTCAGTGTTGTAAAGAAGATCAGGACGCCAAGATCGATCCAGACCAGTGCCAGGGCAAGGTTTCGGTAATGCTCATTCAGATACGGAATACTGCCACCGTTTCGGATCGTGTAGGCGATCAGGAATGAACACTGAAGACACACAAGATCCAGTAGCATAAAATCCAGATGCTTGCTCCATCCCTGTGGATTTTTTTGATACATAGTTTCCCCCCTGGTTCTTTTGTACGGTTGCCTATCTAGTCAGCAGGACAATATATCCGGAACCGGTCAGGCTGATATTGACAATGCCGTTCTGGATGCTAACGATCGGAACTGCCACCTCTGTTCCATCCGGGCGGATGCAGACTGCTTTCATGTTCGCTGCATCGACCGGTGCCGCACTCCATTTTACCGGAACAACTCTGGTTTCATTGACTGCTACGCCGTTTTTCTCCATTGTGATTGAGATACTATCGCGTACGGTAAATCCGTCAATGCTTCCCTTCTGGGCAATTTCCTTTACCTTATCCTGCGCTGCCTGACTTAACGCAGCAAGGTCGCTTCCGTTCTCCTTTTTCTTAACGCCCACGGTAACTCCATCGATGACTGCATTTCCGGCTGCGTCGGCTGCGATCGTATTTCCGGCTGCATTGGTTTTGTTGGTTACAACGCCAAGATAATAGCCATCCGTTGTGGCGGTTGCGGTACTTGCGTTGGTAGTAGCATTTCCGGCTGCATCAGTAGTCGTTTTGGTCGGGTTCTTGGTGGTGTCGATCACCTGAGTAACTTTGTTATTTCCGACGGTTGTCGTTGGTGCAATGGTTCCGGTACTGATGGTTGTAGTCTCCTGGCTGTTGTTCTGTACAGTCTGGCTCTTTCCCTGCTCAATTACCTGGCTGGTCTGTCCGCCGGTGTTTCCGCTGTTTGATCCACTGTTAACAGAATCACTTCCTGCTCCAAATACAGCTGCAGGCATTGCTGCCAGTGCGCACACCATTCCTAAAATAACAAGTTTACGATTTCTCATAATGCATGTCCCCTTTCATTGGATATTGCTTTTATTTCTTTTCAGCGTTTTCGCTGGAAAGCTCTTACTGTTCTGAGTAAAACAGCTGCAGGATGACCTGGTCTAAGGCATCCTGATCGACATAGTATTCGTCGTAGGTTTCCGTTGCGGTTCCGCTGCCCGGAGCAAAGCAGAAGCTGTCATCCGAAAAGCCGCTGCCCTGCAGGGCATCCAGTGCCACCTTCAGGTACTGGTCCTTTGGCATATTTGTGACCATATAGTCCTGGGTCAGGTCAAACAGGTCACTGATGATATTGCCGTTGCTTTTTGAGGTCTGCTGCACCGCCTCAAAAAAGCCGGAGATGTAAGCCTTCTGCTGGTCCATACGGTGAATGGCGGAGTTGTCAACGGTGGTATCGCGGTAGCGCACAAAGCGTTCCGCCTGAGCGCCCTGCAGGGTAACCTTCTCACCAAAGACAAAGGCCGGATCTGCCTGGTCCATGCCAAGGGTTGGTACCGTGACGGTGACTCCGCCGACTGCATCGTTGAGAGCAGAGATCACGCTGGTGTCAGCCGCCATGTAATAGGGGATCGGAAAGCCCTCAAGCAGCTCCGATACCGCCTGTACGGTGTACTCGCAGCTTTTCTGGCGTCCATCGCCATAGGCATAGGACAGGCTTAAGTGGTCCAGGTCCATACCCAGTTCCGTTCCGTTCTTGTCGGACCAGGAGATGTCTGTTTTCATGATCGGCGTGATGGTATCGCGCGGGATCAGCAATATTTTGATCTGGTTCCGGGCGGTGTCCTGCGCCAGCAGAAAAATGCCGTCCGCCTGGCCGCCGTCTCCGGAAAGTGTGGTCTCTGTCATGGAGCCGCTCCGGTCCACGCCAATGCAGAGGATTGGCTTTACCGCAGTGTTTCTGCAGTAGGTTTTTCCCTGATAGGTGACAGTGCCCTCTTCCGGTCCGGCAAAAAGCCGGCCTTCCCGGGCCTCTTCTGTTTTCTCTGCGCGTTCGGCCTGCGCCTGGGCTTCCTGCCTGCGGCGCTCCGCGATCATGGATTCGACTGCCTTTTTGTTGCGGTAGAGTCCAACGCTGTACCAGCCGCCTGCTGCCACTGCCAGGACGATACCTCCGATGACTGCCCTGCGAAGCTTTCCCTGTTTGTCGCGTCTCATGCTAAAGACTCCTATCTGCCGGTTTTCAGCCTGCTGTAGCTGCTGTCCCGCTCTTTGATGTCTTCCGACTCGTAATGACCGTATTCGGATGCCCGGTAATAGCCGTCATAACGGCCATATTTCTTGTACTTTCCGTATTTTTTGTACTTGCCGTATTTGCGGTAGTAGCTGCCCGGGGTGGTTTCCACCTTGTTCAGTACCACGCCCAGGATACGGCAGCCGGAACGCTCCAGCTGTTCCTTGACACGCTGCTCCAGACGGTAGCTGATGGCTCCGCTTTCAATGACCAGCACGACTCCGTCGCACTTTCTGGCCACAATGGCGCCATCGATCACGCTGCCGATCGGCGGAGTGTCCACGATCACATAATCGTAGTTTTCCCGGCCGTATGCCAGAAGCTCCGCGAACAGCTCCTCTTCCAGAAGCTCTGCCGGATTCGGCGCGTACGGACCGGCCAGCACCATGCTGAGATTCTCATAGTTGGTGTCATAGATGACATCCGCTAAAGCCTTCTGTCCGCTTAAGTACTGGGAAAGGCCATCCACCTTCTGCTTGAGCTGGAAACGGGTTGCAAGAACAGATTTGCGGATATCCGCATCCACCAGAAGGACTTTTTTACCGATCTGGGCCAGGGCCGATGCGGTGGAAAAGGCAATATCGCTCTTTCCCTCATCCGGGACGGAGCTGGTAAACATGATGGTGTGGATATTGCTGCCGCAGAACTGCAGGTTGGTACGAAGCGTTTTCAGGGCTTCGTTGTATCCGTAATCATCCGTATTTTTGATCTGAATCTCAATACTCTGTCTGCCCATTACTTTCTCTCCTTTCCGCCAAATAACCGGCTGGTGCGAAGCGCCTTCGCGTTTTGCTTTGCCTTGCCTTCCTTTTTCTCCTCCTCACGGAGCGGAACGGAAGCCAGGACACTGAGTCCGAGATACTGGGCTACGTCCTCCTCTGTCTGAACGGTGTCGTTTAACAGGGTTTCCAAAACAGTGATGCCGCATACAAGGACCGCGCCAAGCAGTGCGCCGACAACCGCGTTTTTCGCGTTGCTCGGGCTGGTCTTGTGGTCTGCCACAACAGCCCGCTCAATGATTTTCGGCGGGATCATCTCCATGATATTGCCGATATAGCGGGAGGAAACCTCTGCCACGTTATCTGCGATATCTCTGGCAAGCACCGGATCCGGACTGGTTACGGAAATCGTCAGGATACGGGTATCTGCCGGGTTGTTTGTCTGGATACAGTCGCGAAGCTGTTCGTAGCTCATGTCCAGCTTCAGGTTCGCGATCACATCCTCCATAACCGGACGGCTTGTCACTACAACGGAATAGTCCTTCGTCAGCTGGCTGCCTATCTGCAGGTCAGCAAGGGAAGTCAGCGTTGTTTCCTTAGATAAGATGTATACCATTGTCTGGGAGGTATACTGGGGAGTAAGCAAAAGCTTACTTCCGACTCCGGCAATCCCGCCGAACAGTATCATGGCTGCCAGAATGGCCAGCCAGCGCTGCCGCAGTGCCTGGAACAGCTGGAGAAGGTCAATCTCGTCGTCGTTGTTATCTCGTCTGTTGATTTCGTTATTCATTTGTCTGTTTTCCTTATAAAATGTTTCTTGTCTTTCGGGTTAAAAAGATTAGTCTGCTAAGATGACGTTTATAGCTGAATGAGCTTTTCCGGGTTGGTCCGGGTAAGCTTCTCAAGATATTCCGGGCTGGTGTTTTTCTTAAGCCAGTGAATGGCCTCCCGGATTTCAGGCGGACGGTAGCTCATGCGGTGCATGTCCGTTCCAAGAAAGTCGATCTGCTCTTTTCGGATCTGCGTGCGGCACCAGCGCACATCAGGCTGGATTGCCAGCCCTTTCAGGCTGTCATAGTTCATCTGGAGCATGCATCCAATGGCCTTTAATTCCTCCAGTGAATGCTTCCGCATGCAGGCGTAGCGTTCCACATGCGCCACCACCGGCACATAACCGCAGGCGCTGATATTTCGAAGTCCCTGAAACATGCGGCTATACGCAACGTCCGGAGAAAACTCTATGAGCACATGTCTGCCGCTTTCATAGGGGACCGCATGTCCGTGCCGCAGGCTTTCCAGAAGCTCGTCGTGATAATAGGTTTCCTGGCCAAGCCAGAGTGAAAAGCCGGGAATACTTTTTGCAACGTATTGCTTCAGCTCTTCGAAGCGGTCCTGATAGACCTGCCTGCTCTTTTGCCTGCTGTAATGCGGGGTGGCAATGACTCCGCATATTCCCTGCTCCGCCGCGTGCTTTAAAAGCCGTATGGATTCTCCCATGGAACGGGAACCGTCATCCACTCCCGGAATAATGTGGGCGTGTACATCGATGATCCCGTGCTCATTCATAGAATGTCTGATACATTGAACGCATGTATCCCCCCTTTTCCTGCCTGCCAGGCAGAAAGCCTGTTATATTTCCGGCAGAATCATAATGATAGAATTTTTTCCCATCATGGTAGTTATTCTATCTCGCATGCCGTTTTTTGTCAATTTAGTGGCATTCTTGCGCTATTTTTTGTCGAAATATGCGATTTAATGTTATTCTATACATATAGTCTCAGATCATTTTACCCCCCCCCCCCCCCCTTTTTGGTGATTTAGCACAAGGGTTTCCGGATACTATGTAAATTATGCATAAAAAACAAGAACAAGACAGTCAAATTTTCTATTCAAATGCCTTGTTCTTTTTTTGATGCAGTAAGATATATTTTTGTTAGAACTCAATTACTTCCTGGCACTAACAGGCCTAACTCTTCTGCCATTTTTTCATTCAAAACAACCACTTCTGCCTTCCACAGCTTTTTCCAACGTTTTAAACGAGTTTCCAATTCTACCTGCGGCCCTTTCAGCCATTCCGCATTTTCGGCTGTTTTGATTACAAGAACGAATTTTATCTTGATTCCTGAATAATCACCAATCTCCTTTATCTTTCTTCCCATTCCAGTTGTATCTAAGTTTTTTCGCACAGCGGAAGCAAGCACCATTTGCAAGGAATCAATGAATTTGTCCGTAACTTTACAATAAAATTTTTCAAAGTCCGCCTGTTTATCCTCTGTTTCATTGCGATTTGCTGCATTAGGGCATGAGGTTTTCGCCTCTACAAATAAAAGACAATTATTTTTCCTTAATAGCACAAATTCTACAGTCCTTGTTCCAGAAGGAAAAGATAAATGAAGTTCTGAATTTTCTATTTGGAATACACGTTCCGGAGCATAATCTCCAAAATTCATCTCTGATTCGTTTATAATCAAGTCAGCGCCACTCCTATCTCTTCTCTGTACAGCTGGCGAAATGTTGATAAAATAGCATTGTGATCCAGTGCTGCAAATTCATCTGCTTTTTCGCACTCTATCATACCATCCTCTTCTTCTCTATAAAAAGAATAAAATGACACAACATCTGACTCGCAGCGTTTCACCTCCAGATATCTGGTCAGAAAATAATCATGTGTTGAAACGAACACCTGAACGCCATCGCGCTGCAGCATAAGCAGCATTTCCGCAATTACCGGGATATGGATTGGATTAATATTGGCTTCAGGCTCATCCCAAAATAAAACAGAACCTTTTTCCAATGTTCCATTCTTGATCAGCTGCCACAAAAGTGCAATTTTCCGAATACCTTCCGCCACAAGATTAAATTCGATTTTTGCCTGATTTCCTGGTTTTAAATAAAATCGATCTTCTTCCACAAACACTTTACCCTTGTTGATTTTCTGTAGTTTGTCCAAATATTTTTTCTTTCTTGCACTGTCTTTTCCTACAGAAATATCAACACGTGCTGAAGCGATGATATCCAAATATGTATCATCAAATTCAATATTTCCTCTTGAAGCTGCCTCATGAAGATTGTAGGCATTAGAAAGAATTTCCTTAGCCGGAATAAACACGCTCTCTAACCCATCATTTTGGCGTTCCCATGCTTCTTCGTTTTTTACAATGGCATCCCATCTTCTCGTTTGTGTGGTAAAAGACATGGCAATGGAGGAATTTTCTGTTTGAATTTTCACATTAGCTGAGCCTCCCGCATTTTTCCGGCGTACCAGACGCTGAATGCTGGATTTATCTGGATAAAACACTCTTACCGTTTTATTTGAAAATGACACATCATGTTTCGCAGCTCGGCAGGCACTGTACAAAAGCTTCATAACATGGGTCTTCCCCATACCATTTTCTCCAATAAACACATTAATTCCTGTTGTAAAATCAACACTTAGTTTTTCAAACACAGTAAAATTTTCCAACTGAATTTTCTTAATTGACATGCTAATCTCCATTCACTGTTTAATACGTACACACACGTATTGTACCATGATTTCGATGCGCTAACAACTCTCGAATTGGAAATTTCCAAACACATCTGAAATGTAAAAGAAGCCGCCCCAACACATGGAACCGGCTTCTCTTATACTATTTAGAACTCAATCACTTCCGGTCCGTGTGTGAACGCGGAAATGGTTGCTTTTGCGTGTTTGAAATAGAATACCTCGGTGTTTCCGTCATCCTCGGAGTACATGCTCCGTAAGGTCGGGTATGCATTCAGCATAGACTCACGGGCTGCTCTGTTGTCATCCTCCACCAGCTCGCCCGCTACGCGGATCCACTCACCATCCTTAAATGCCGTGAGCTCTGCCTTCGGGTTTGCATGCAGCTGCTTGGAAACATCCTTCACCTTTCCGGTCTGGATGTAGAGTCTGCCCTCGTAGATATGCGCGGTGCCGAACGGACGTACGCGTGGCTGGTCGCCCTCAGTAGTTGCCAGGTAGTAGGTACCTGCATCCTGCAGGAATTTCTCTACGCGCTCGATGCCGCTGTAGGTTACCGGCTTCACCTTCGCGATGTCGATCAGGGTCAGCTCCTTCGCGCGGTTTTCAAGGCTGGTTGCCAGGGCTGCTGCGGTGTCAAGGCTTGTGAGCACATGCACGCCGGTCTCGATGGCGTTACGGCGGATGACAAATCCGTCGCGGCTTCTCTCTGCGCCCTGCTGCGGAATATCGATGACCAGATCGATCTCATGACCCAGGATCAGGTCCATGATGTTCGGGGATTCCTGCTCAAGCTTGCGCACGGTCAGGGCCTTCACGCCGTTCTCATTTAAGTACTTCGCGGTGCCGCGGGTGGCAAAGATCTTGTAGCCGACGTTCTGGAAGCGTTTTGCGATCGGAACCACGTTTTCCTTCTCGGAATCGCGGACGGTGATGATCATGTTTTTGTGCTTCGGCAGCTTCAGTCCTGCGCCCTCAAAGGCCTTGTACAGTGCCTCGTTGAAGGTATTTGCGATACCCAGACACTCACCGGTGGATTTCATCTCCGGTCCAAGGCTGATATCCGCGCCGCGGATCTTCTCAAAGGAGAATACCGGCATCTTGATGGCGATGTAGTCTGCCTTCTTCTGCAGACCCGGCTCGTAGCCAAGCTCCTTTAAGGTATGTCCACAGATCACCTGAGTTGCCAGCGGTACGATCGGGATTCCGGTTACCTTGCTGATGTACGGCACGGTTCGGGAGGAACGCGGGTTTACCTCGATGATGTAGACCTCGCCGTCTGACACGATGAACTGGATGTTGATCATGCCCCTGACATGAAGGGCCCGGGCCAGCTTTTCGGTGTAATCTACAAGCTTTGCCTCGACCGCCGGTGTGATGCTCGGTGCCGGGTATACGGAGATACTGTCGCCAGAGTGAACGCCGGTGCGCTCAATGTGCTCCATGATACCCGGGATCAGGATGTCGGTACCGTCACATACGGCATCGACCTCGATCTCCTTACCGACAATGTATTTGTCAACGAGGATCGGATGATCCTGAGCGATCTGGTTGATGATGCCGATGAACTCGTCAATATCGTTGTCGCTGATGCAGATCTGCATACCCTGGCCGCCCAGAACGTAGGACGGTCTTACCAGAACCGGATAGCCCAGGTCGTTGGCTGCCTTCTTTGCCTCTTCCGCGGTGAATACGGTGTGGCCTGCCGGTCTCGGGATCTGGCATTTTTCCAGGATCTCATCAAAGAGCTCACGGTCCTCGGCTGCATCCACATCCTCTGCCGCGGTACCAAGGATCGGCACGCCCATCTTCATGAGGGATTCAGTCAGCTTGATCGCGGTCTGTCCGCCGAACTGTACAACTGCGCCGTCCGGCTGTTCAATGTCGACGATGCTTTCCACATCCTCCGGGGTCAGCGGCTCAAAATACAGCTTATCCGCGATATCGAAGTCGGTACTTACGGTTTCCGGGTTGTTGTTGACGATGATGGTCTCATAGCCTTCCTTGGAAAAGGCCCAGGTGCTGTGTACAGAGCAGAAGTCGAACTCGATACCCTGGCCGATACGGATCGGGCCGGAGCCGAGAACCAGAACCTTTTTCTTTGCATGCTCCTCTTCTACCTCGCTGATGCCGTCAAAGCAGGAGTAGTAATACGGAGTCTCGGCTGCGAACTCGGCCGCGCAGGTATCTACCATCTTGTAAGCGGCGCGGATGTTGTTTGCATGGCGCATGGACTTGATCTCATCCTGGCTCACGCCGGTCAGTCTGGAAATGACATTGTCCGGGAACTCGATGCGCTTTGCTTCCTTTAAGAGCTCCGGAGTCAGCGGGCCGTTCTTTAAGGCATTCTCCATCTCCACGATGATGGCCAACTTGTCAATGAACCAATGGTCAATCTTGGTGATGGCGTGGATCTCTTCATAGGAAATGCCGCGGCGCAGCGCTTCCGCAATGACCCAGATACGGCGGTCATCGACTACGTGCAGCTGATCGATCAGCTCGTCATGGCTCAGTCCGGTAAAGTCGTAGGAAAGCAGGCAGTCTACATGCTGCTCCAGGGAACGGATAGCCTTCATGAGAGCGCCCTCGAAGTTGGTGCAGATGCTCATGACCTCACCGGTTGCCTTCATCTGGGTTCCCAGGGTACGCTTTGCGCTGATGAATTTATCGAACGGAAGTCTCGGCATCTTGACTACGCAGTAGTCTAACATCGGCTCGAAGCTTGCGTAGGTTTTCTTGGTAACGGCATTTTTGATCTCGTCGAGGGTGTAGCCCAGGGCGATCTTTGCTGCTACCTTTGCGATCGGGTATCCGGTTGCCTTAGAAGCCAGCGCGGAGGAACGGCTCACACGCGGGTTTACCTCGATGACGCAGTACTCAAAGCTGGTCGGGTGCAGGGCGTACTGTACGTTGCAGCCGCCGGTGATGCCCAGCTCGCTGATGATGTTTAACGCGGAGGTACGCAGCATCTGGTACTCCTTGTCGCCCAGAGTCTGGGACGGAGCCACTACGATGCTGTCGCCGGTGTGGACGCCGACCGGGTCCAGGTTTTCCATGTTGCAGACGGTGATCACGTTGCCTGCGCTGTCGCGCATTACCTCGTACTCGATCTCCTTCCAGCCTGCGATGCAGCGCTCTACCAGGACCTGACCTACACGGGAAAGACGCAGGCCGTTTTCCAGGATCTCACGGCACTGCTCCGGGTTCTCGGCAATACCGCCGCCGCTTCCGCCCAGAGTGTATGCCGGACGAAGCACGATCGGGTAACCGATCTTGTCTGCGATGCGAAGACCGTCCTCTACGTTCTCGACGATGTCAGACGGAGCGACCGGCTCGCCGATCTTCTCCATGGTCTCCTTGAACATCTCACGGTCCTCGGCCTTTTTGATGGTCAGCGCGGTGGTACCGATGAGGCGGACGTTATTTTCTTTTAAGAAGCCTGCCTCCTCGAGCTCCATGGCAAGGTTTAAGCCTGCCTGGCCGCCCAGGGTCGGAAGCACGCTGTCCGGTTTTTCTTTTTTGATGAGCTGCTCTACCACTTCCAGGGTCAGCGGCTCAATGTATACGCGATCTGCAATGTCTTTATCGGTCATAATGGTTGCCGGGTTGGAGTTTAACAGAACAACCTCGATGCCCTCTTCCTTTAAGGAACGGCAGGCCTGGGTTCCGGCGTAGTCAAATTCAGCTGCCTGGCCGATGACGATCGGGCCGGAGCCAAGCACGAGTACTTTCTTAATATCAGGATTCTTTGGCATTAGTGATTTCCTCCCATCATGTTAATAAAGCGGTCGAACAGGTAAGCGGAGTCCTGCGGTCCCGGGCAGGCTTCCGGATGGTACTGCACGGTGAAGATGTTCTTTCCGACGTATTTGAGGCCTTCGTTGGTTCCGTCGTTGACATTGGTGAATGCCGGTACGGCAACAGCCGGGTCCAGGCTCTCCGGATCCACTGCGTAGCCGTGGTTCTGGGATGAGATGATGGCGCGTCCGGTCTCTGCATCCTTAACCGGATGGTTGCCGCCGCGGTGGCCGTATTTTAATTTGAAGGTGTCGGCTCCGGTTGCCAGTGCCATAAGCTGGTGTCCAAGGCAGATTGCAAAGATCGGCACATCGGACTCGTACAGCTTGCGGATTTCTTTGATGATCTCAACGTTTTCCTTCGGATCTCCCGGGCCGTTGGACAGCATGATGCCATCCGGGCTGGATGCGAGGATTTCTTCTGCAGTTGTATCACAGGGATAAATGGTGACTTCGCAGCCACGCTGTGCCAGGGAACGGGCGATGTTGCGCTTTGCTCCAAGATCGAGAAGCGCTACTTTTTTGATCGGCTTCTCAAATGCATCGGACGCCGGAAGGATATACTTTTCTTTGCAGGAGGTTTTCTTAACCACTCCGGTCACGGTGTACGCATGCATGCGGGCAATCGGGTCGGTCAGATCATCATACTCTCTGGTGGTGATCATGCCGTTCATGGTGCCCTTCTCACGTAAAATCTTGGTGAGCGCACGGGTATCTACGCCGCTAATTCCCGGGATGTCATATTTCTCGAGGAAATTCTGAATGGTATCCTCACTGCGGAAATTGCTTGGAATGCGGGACAGCTCGCGGACAATATATCCGTCCGGCCATGGTCTGTCAGACTCCATATCCTCATAACAAATACCATAGTTGCCGATCAGCGGGTAAGTCATAACGACGGCCTGTCCTGCGTAAGACGGGTCGGTCAGAACCTCCAGATAACCGGTCATAGAGGTATTGAATACGATTTCGCTGATGACCTCGCGAGTAGAACCGATGCTGGTTCCCTCGAACACGGTGCCATCTTCCAGAATAAGAAATGCTTTCATGGGGGAGTACCTATCCTTTCTTTCATCCGTATTATTTATAGGTTGATTTTTGGGGGACTCGCAAGGAATTGCATCACAATATTGTATACACTGACGTCCGCCCAAATTGATAGAATTATACATGATATACCAATGTTATGCAAGCTGATTTATTTTTATACTTTCTTATTTTTTGTTATGGCAGTTTTGTGATTTTTTCCGTCACAGCGCACCTTTTTCTATTTCTTCGCATATCCTGTCATGATAAGCGATTTTTCATTTTTAAGGAGTCCTCCTATGCCCGCAAGCATCCGCAGTATCCCAGGAAACCTGTCCTCAAGCGGCCTTCTCCAGGTCTATGTTGTCAATGTCCAGAATAACTTTCCGATCCAGAACGCCAGAGTTACCATCACCCGTTCCGGTGAGCCTTCTGCTTCGCCGGAGCAGCTTACCACCAATGCCTCCGGCCAGACCGGGGAGGTCAGCCTTGCAGCGCCTCCGTTAGAATACAGTCTGCGCCCGGATGAAAACCGGCCCTATGCCGATTACAACATTACCGTGGAGGCACCGGGCTTTCGGTCGGCCACGATCGAAGGGACCGAGGTGCTGCCTGAGGTCACCGCCATCCAGCCGGTACGGCTGGAGCCGGAAAGCGACAGCATGCCCGAGGAGAATCCTATTGTGATCCCGGAGCATACCCTGTACGGCAGTTATCCGCCCAAGATCGCGGAGACCGAGATCCAGCCGGTTAAGGAAAGCGGCGAGATCGTGTTAAGCCGCGTGGTGGTCCCCCAGACCATCGTGGTCCATGACGGGCCGCCCGCAGCAAATGCCAGGGATTATTACGTGCCCTACCGGGATTACATCAAAAATGTGGCCTCCAGCGAGATCTACGCCACCTGGCCCCAGGCTTCCATCACAGCCAATGTCCTGGCCATCATGAGTTTTACGCTGAATCGGGTCTACACAGAGCATTACAGGAACCGCGGCTATGACTTTACCATTACCTCCTCCACGGCCTTTGACCATAAGTGGATCCCCGGACGCAATATTTATGAAAGCATCTCCGTCATTGTGGATGAGATTTTTGACAACTACCTGTCCCGCCCGGGCGTACGCCAGCCCATCCTGACCCAGTACTGTGACGGCAGGCAGGTGCAGTGTCTGAATCGGGGCTGGATGACCCAGTGGGGCTCCTGCTCCCTGGGAGAGCGCGGCTACAGTCCCATTGAGATCCTGCGCCATTATTATGGGGACAGTCTGTATATTAACACGGCAGAGGAGATTGCCGGGATTCCGTCCTCCTGGCCCGGCTATGACTTAACGATCGGCGCCTCCGGCCAGAAGGTCCGGCAGCTTCAGGAGCAGCTGGATGCGATCGCCACAGTCTACACCGCCATCCCGCGCGTTGCAGCAGACGGCATCTACGGACCGGCCACCGCCGCTGCCGTGCGGGAGTTCCAGTCCATCTTCGGCCTGCCCCCGACCGGCGTCACGGATTTTGCGACGTGGTATAAGATTTCGCATATCTATGTGGCCGTGTCGGGGATCGGGGAGCTGTATGGGGCATAAAGCAAAGGAGGACCCGGCATAGCCGGATCCTCCTTAATGGATTTAATTATCTGTCACGATCAGACTTCCGAACAGCTCTGCCGGAACATATGCCTTCACGGCAATCCCGTCTGCCTGATATTCCTCGCTCAAAAGCTCACCGTACTTGCGGATGGTCTGGATCTTGCCTGCCTCCTGGTAGGAGAATACACGCTCCAGATAGACCTTCTGGCTGCGCAGGATCTGTTCTAACGTATCTAACAGTTCCGGCAGACCCGCTCCGGTCTTTGCGGAGATCTGTACCTGATAGTCAGACTGGAGATCTCTCGGGAACTCGCCGTCTTCCTTCTGATCGATCTTGTTAAACACGGTGACGATGATCTTGTCCTCCACCTTCAGCTCCCGCAGAGTCTCGTACACCACATGCATCTGCATATCCATGTTTGGATTGGAGCAATCCACCACATGCAGGATGATGTCGCTGTACTTTGCTTCCTCCAGGGTACTCTTAAATGCCTCGATCAGGTGATGAGGCAGCTTGCGGATAAAGCCGACCGTATCTGTCAGCATGATCTGCTGCCCGCTCTCCAGCTCCAGATTGCGGGTGGTGGGATCCAGGGTTGCAAAAAGCTTGTCCTCTGCCAGAATGCCTGCATCGGTCAGACGGTTTAACAGGGTAGACTTGCCCGCGTTGGTGTAGCCGACGATCGCTGCCACCGGAGTGTGGGCCTTCTCGCGCTGTTTGCGGATCACGTCACGGTGACGTTTTACCTCCTCCAGCTCCGACTTTAACTGTCCGATGCGCTCATGGATGAGACGGCGGTCCATCTCCAGCTTTTTCTCACCCGGTCCTCTGGTACCGATACCGCCGCCAAGACGGGACAGGGAGCTTCGCAGGCCCACGAGCCTTGCGGCGCGGTATTTTAACTGCGCCAGCTCTACCTGGATCTTACCTTCACTGGTGGTTGCGCGGGACGCGAAAATATCAAGAATGACCATAGTACGGTCCATGACCTTGGTATCCAGCGCATCCTCCAGATTTCGAAGCTGTGCCGGGGAAAGCTCATCGTCACAGACTACGCCGGTGGCCTGAAGTTCCCAGATGCGTTCCCGGACTTCATCAATTTTTCCCTTGCCGAGATAAGTGCCGGGATGAATGCGCTCGCGGTTCTGGATCATTTTGTCTGCGGTAATGCCGCCTGCGGTCTTTACCAGCTCTTCCAGCTCGTCCAGGGAGGCACGGGTGTCGTCTTCATCGTCCGTGCTGACGGCAATGAGAATGACCCGCTCCTCCAGTTCTTTCATATCAAATAATTCTGCCATATATTTCTCCTAATGGTTGCCCTGACGGGTTTTTAAAAATGCCAGCTCCCGGGCTGCGTTTCCTTCTGCTGTGTATTTCTGGTCGTAGCTTTCCAGGATCTCCAGGGCTTTTTTGTAGTCGCCCTTATATTCCCAGGCCACTGCCTGATTAAAGGTCAGCTCTTCCCGTCCCACATCGTCTGCGCCCGCTTCTGCAAGACCGGTGTCGATGGTGCTTAAGGCTTCGTCATACTGACCGGCATTGATCTGATCCCTTGCGATGCGGCTGTATACCTGCCCCAGGATCACGCCAAGGCTCTTTGCGCGGTCATAATCTCCCGTCTCCAGCAGGCAGAGGGAAAGGCCGGTCTTACAGGCTTCATTGCTCTCATCCTTTGCGTAAAGCGTCTCGTAGGAGGCAAGCGCAGACTGGTAATCTCCGCTTCTGTACTGAGCCTCGGCCCGGTATAAAAGCATCTGGCTTTCAAAGGCACCGATGCGGCCATGAGCCAGCGCAATGGCGTCATCAAAGGCTGTGACAGCCTGGGCATAATCCTGGCTTTCCAGATACGCAAGGCCCTGCTCTGCATATTCCTGACGCTGCCCGCGAAGCCATGCCTGGCGTGCGCCGCAGGCTCCGCCTCCGGCAAGCAGCACCACGGCTACAAAAGCAGCCATCATCCGGCGGCGGCGCCTTATGCGCTGTCTGCGGCGGCGTGCGATCTGCCTTGCACGCACCGGAGAGTAGGCACTTGTGTCCAGCGCGCTCGCCGGGCGCGGTCTGCCATTTGCGGATGTCTGGCTTCTGCCTGCTGCCGGTCTGCTGTTTCGGGCTGCAGATGATCTGCGCCGTTCTGTGTTCTGTCCCTTCTCCATGTTCCTTACCTTCTTCCGGTACTTCCGATACCGCCCCGGTCCTCATGATCCAGGGAATCGGTTTCTTCGAATAAGATAGCAGGCTGATGCTCCATAATGCGGAACTGGCAGATGCGGTCTCCCCTGCTGATCTTTGTGTCGCGGAGCGCATAGGCCGGGAAGAACCACTGGTCGTTGTCTCCGCAGTAGCTTTCATCGATGACTCCCATATGGTTGGTCTGGATGATACCGAAGTTTTTGTAGGTGCTGCTTCGCGGAACCACGTGGGCCTCATAGCCCTTTGGCAGCTCCATGGCAACGCCAAGCGGCACCAGCTTAAACTCACCGGCCTTCAGCTCTACATCCTCTGCTGCCCGAAGGTCAATCCAGTCGGATTTACCGTCAATATAGGTTAATTTTTCCATATCGTCGTGAAAATATTTAATTCTGATCTTCTGCATGCTCTGATTCCTCTTTTTCTTCGTATTCTTCTATATCTTCATTGCGCTCTTTCAGCACTTCCCCGACTGCGTCTGACATAGAGACCGGATTGCTGCCATCTTCTTCCTGCGCGCCAAGCCTCATCTGCAGCTCCTCTTCTACCTCCTGGATGATTTCCTCCTCCTGTTCCGGGTTCATGGTAGGAAGATCCACCATGGAGCTGACGCCGAACCGGCGCAGAAACTCTTCTGTAGTCGCAAACAATGCCGGACGTCCCGGAGCGTCCAGTCTTCCCGCCTCATACACCAGTCCGTATTCCACCAGACGGTTTACCGCATGGTCGGAATTGACACCGCGGATCTTGCCGATCTCCATCTTGGTCACCGGCTGCCGGTAGGCGATAATGGACAGCGTCTCCATGATGACGTCTGTCAGCACATGCTTTTTCGGGGCTGCCGCCACCCGGATCAGGTTCTCATAATAATCTGCGCAGGTGCACATCTGGTAGGCGTTTTCCAGCTCCAGAATCCGCATGCCGCGCTTTTCTTCCTCGCAGCGCTTCTGCAGATGTAAAACCACGCGCTTCGCAATCTCTTCGCTCTGGCCGATAGCCACAGCCAGCTGTTTTAGCTCCACAGATTTGCCCATGGTAAACAGAACCGCTTCGATGATTGCTTCCCATTCCTCTTCATCATATAAATTGCCCATATTTTCTATCCTTCCAGGCCGCTCAAGTCTTCCAGCTCCAGCTCGCCCTCTTCGCCTTCCTGTTCCAGTGTCTCGATCCACATATCATCAAAGGTATGCTCCTGGGTCAGATGGATCTTGCCGATCTTCATCAGCTCCAGAATGGCCAGAAACGCAACAACCACTTCTACCTTATCTGCCTGCCGCTCCAGCATCTGCCGGAAGCTGAATTTCCGGTGCTTTCTGGCGTAATGCATGACATCCATGATCTTGGCTTCCAGACTGACTGGCTCCCGCCTGATGGTTCCGAATTTGCTTCGGATCGGGTCAACCTTTTCCTTCTGGCGACGCATGATGGAATCAAAGATCCGCTGCAGCTTTGCCAGGGTCAGGCCGTCTAACAGCTGGTCCAGATCCACCGGCGGCTCGTACTTTGCAACCTCTTTCGGCACGGTCGGCACTTTAAACAGCACATCTCCCGCCGCGTCTTCCATATCAGCCAGTTCCTGTGCCATAAGCTTGTATTTTTTGTATTCCAGGAGCCTTGCCACCAGCTCTGCTCTCGGGTCTTCCTCTTCCCCTTCTTCTGTTTCCGGTACCGGAAGCAGCATGCGGGATTTGATATCCAGCAGCGTGGCTGCCATGACCAGGAAATCGCTGACAATGTTTAAGTCTTCTTTTTCCATCTGGTTCACATAGTCCAGATACTGCTTTGTGATCTCCACGATGGGGATATCGTAAATATCTACTTTATTTTTTTCGATCAGGTGTAAAAGAAGGTCCAGCGGGCCTTCAAACTTTTCCAGCTTATATGAAATTGCCATGTTCTGTTCCCAAATTCCTCCCGGATCCGGCTATTCTCTGATACTCACGCCTGCCTTCCGGCAGACGGACACGTATGTTACAGTATAACAAAAAACCCCTGTTCTGTAAACAGAGGTTAATCTTCTTCCTCATCGGTTTTTGGCAAAAGCCGCACCACCATAAGCTGCGGACGGTTGCAGAACCGGATATTGATGGAATGAGTGCCGAGGCCGCGCCCCACGATCATGTGCTTTCCGTCCTTTTCAAACTCGCCGGCACAATACGGATGGAAAAACTGGTACTGCGGAGTCATAACACCGCCCACAAACGGAAGACGGATGGTTCCGCCATGGAAATGGCCGGACAGGGTCAGGTCTGCCCCCCAGTCCGCGTACTGTTCAAAATAAAGCGGCGAATGGGCCAGGAGGATCTGAAACCGGCTGTCATCCGCCGGACCAAGGTGACGTTCCAGATACTCTGCGGTCATGCGTGCCGGAACGAAATCCCGGTAACAGCCGGAATCGAGGTTCAGGCCGCTGATGCGGATCTCTTCGCTCAGATTGACCGACCGGTCTGACAGATACGAAATGTTCCGCTGCTTCAGGATCCGGCGGAACTCCCGGTACATTTCCCCATAGGTCTTGTATTCCCGCCCCAGACGCTGCTCGTGATTGCCGTTCCCGTAATAGATGCGGAAGGGCTTTCCGGAATTTTCCCCGGTTGTCTGGGTCTGCACCTGGCACAGGCCATCCAGGAAGCGTCTGGTGACCTCCAGACTAGCCTTTCCCGGCTTTGCTACCATGATGTCACCGCCGATCAGGATCAGGTCCGGCCGGATGGTCCGGATGGAACCAAGCAGCTGGCTGTTTGCCTCGCCGAATTCTTTATCATGCAGGTCCGTCAGAAACACCAGGGTCCTCGGATTGCGGATTTTTTCAGAGTAAATACTGGTTTCCTCCACTACAAAATGCCTGCGCTCATATCCGGAGCGGACCAGGCCGACAGCTGCCGCGGCAGCACCTCCGGCCACAAGGGCTGAGAGGATTTTCATTTCTGTATTCAAAATGTGTTCGAACCTTTCTGTCAGATTTTTCCTGCGTCATGCAATGCAAATCCATAGTCCAGCATGGCTCTGGTATCTGTATAATGGGTACCCTTTGCCTTCATGACTACCGCAATCAGACGCACGCCGTCCCGCTCCACGGCTGTTACCAGCGTGTTTCCTGCCTTGGAGGTATAGCCGGTCTTTCCGCCGATGATGCCCTCATAATAGCGGGAGTCCGTTTTATACATCATCTTGTGGCCCATGGTAATGGTGCGGGCTGCGGCATTTTTGATGGCCGGGAACTGGTAGGACGTGGTAGTATCGATCTTGCGGAAGGTATCATTGGCTACCGCCGCCCGGAGGATCAGGGCCATATCGTAGGGTGTTGTTTTATGATTTTCGTTGTTTAAACCATGCGGATTTGCAAAATGTGTGTTTTTGCAGCCCAGCTCCTTCGCCTTTGCATTCATCAGATCCGCAAAGGCGCTGACACTGCCGGATACATGCTCCGCCAGGCCGTTCCCGATCTCATTGGCTGATTTCAGTAAAAGGCCATACAGCGACTGTTCCACGGTCAGCTGGTCGCCAGCAGACACACCAAGCGCCACCGCGCCGGATTCGAGATTGGTCGTGGCAGTCTCTGAAAATGTGACAGTTTCATTCAGATTGCAATGTTCCAGAACGACCAGGGCCGTCATGACCTTGGTGATGCTGGCCGGATAAAACTGCTGATCCTGGTTTTTTCCGTAAAGGACCTCACCAGTTGCCGCGTTTAACAGTACAGCACCCTCGGCCGCAACCTCCGGCTGTCTGATGTCTGCCGCGAAAGCCGTTGACTGCGTGCTGTCTGCTGCCGCAGTAGATGGCTGCGGTGCCTGAGTCTGGCTGTTGGAGGCTGCGTGGCTTCCCGCCGTGACTACGTGGGCCGGGGTACTCAAAACCGCGGGGGCAGCTTTCGTTGTGGCTGTCGTCGTGTTCTCCGGTGCCGCTGTCACCGTGCTCTCCGTTGTGGCTTCCGCCGCGATGGTCTCTGCTGCCGTCTCGCCTGGTGCTTTTCCTACTACCACGGTTCCTGCCGCATAGGCACTTACAGCCTGGGAAAGAGCCAGGGCCAGGCCCAGACCGGCTATCTGTATTTTATTTTTATGCTTCATGCAAGTATTCTCCTGTATTATTTGTATTCGTTTGTAACTGTTCAGTCCCTTCACAGTTACGTTCGTTTTATTATAGCATGGAATTATTTTATGAAACATGACAACTTTCTTAAACTTGTCATCAGATTTCTTAAATTGTTACTGTTCACGCGTTGCGCAAACAGCAACGGATTTTGCCGATGCTTCGCATTCCAAATCGGCAAAATCTGCTGCCACCACGATATCATACGGCATTTTCAGTTCAGAAAATGCCTACCCGTGTACAGCAACCTTAAATTACCGCGTTTTTCTGCAGCCAGTCACGGAAGCATCTGCTTCTGAAACCCTTCTTTCTTCCATAAATATAGAAGGAAAACATTCTGACCGGAGAATCTTATGCAATTCTTTCCCCATCCAAAACGTATGATCTGCAAAAAGCTGTCCGCAGCCACCGCGCTGTTCCTGTGCGCGTTTTTTGCCGGAAATGTCCTGGCCCACACCGTTTCCTCCCTTCGCAACCGGGAAGCCCTCCCAGCTTCTGCCTCCTGCGATAACTGGGGTCTCAGCTTTCAGCAGGAGGGGAAACCTCCTGTAGCCAATGCCACATCGGATTACTTAAAGCAGTTCCAGGCCCACTACATTGCGGATACCACCGATCCTGTCATTTACCTGACCTTCGATGCCGGCTACGAAAACGGAAACACCGCCGCGATTCTGGATGCCCTGAAAAAGCATCACGCGCCGGCGGCCTTCTTCCTGGTGGGAAACTATCTGGAAACAAGCCCGGAGCTGGTAAAGCGCATGGTGGCAGAAGGACACACGGTCGGCAATCACACCTGGCACCATCCGGACATGTCTAAAATTGCGGATCAGGCCTCTTTTTCGGAAGAGCTTTCAAAGCTGGAGCAGAAGTACCGGGAAGTCACCGGACAGACCATGAAAAAGTATTACCGGCCGCCCCAGGGAAAATACAGTGAAGCCAATTTAAAAATGGCAAAGGACATGGGATACCATACCTTTTTCTGGAGCCTTGCCTACGTGGACTGGTATGAAAACAAGCAGCCCACCCACGAGGAAGCCTTCAAAAAGCTGCTGGGCCGCATACACCCCGGTGCGATCGTGCTGCTCCACAGCACCTCAAAAACCAACGGAGAAATATTAGATGAGCTTCTGACAAAATGGGAGGAGATGGGATACCGCTTCGGTACCCTGGATGAACTAACCGGCAATGCATGAACCGCTGGGAAGCCGCTGGCATTTTCCAACCATCCATGTTATGATATTCCTCAGAAAAGGAGGGATTTATCATGCATGCATTTACATATCATTGCCCGACCGAAATTGTCTTCGGAAAAGATACCCAGCTTCAGTTAGCAGAGCAGATCCGCAAATACGGCGGAAGCCGTGCGCTTCTTGTCTACGGAAGCGGGAGCATTGAGCGAAGCGGGCTGCTCAGCCAGCTCTGTGAGCTCCTGTCCGAAAACCAGATCCCCTATGAGCTCTTTGGCGGTGTCAGGGCCAACCCGACCCTGGAGCACGCCAGAGAAGGCGTAAAGCTCGCTCTGAAATCCGGTGCTGATTTCGTGATCGGCGCCGGCGGCGGTTCCGTGATCGATACCGCCAAGGCCATTGCCATCGGCGCGGCCAATGCCCCGACCGACATCTGGGAATTCTGGACCCGGGAAAAGACTCCGCACCGCGCGCTTCCGGTCGGCGCTGTTCTGACCATATCGGCTGCCGGAAGTGAATCCAGTGACTCTTCGGTTCTGACGAACCTTGCCACCGGAGAAAAACGTGGTCTGGGCACGGAGCTGATCCGCCCGCGCTTTGCCATCATGAACCCGGAGCTGACCATGACGCTGCCGCCGTACCAGGTAGCCTGCGGCGTGACCGATATCATGATGCACACCATGGACCGGTATTTCAATCCCTATGAAAATGAGCTGACCGATGCCATCGCAGAAGCACTTCTGCGTACCGTCATTGCCAAGGGCCGCATTGCCGTGCAGGATCCAAAGGATTATGATTCCATGAGTGAGCTGATGTGGGCCGGCTCTCTCTCCCACAACGGGCTGACCGGACTCGGCGGCGTGAAGGATTTCGCCGTACATCAGCTGGGACACGAGCTGTCCGCCATGTTTGATACCGCCCACGGAGCTTCCCTGGCCACCGTCTGGGGTGCCTGGGCGAAGGCTGTGTACCGTACAAAGCCATCCCGGTTTGCACGCTTTGCTCGAAATGTCTGGGGAGTCACCGAAGCTGATGAGGAAAAAGCCGCTCTGGAGGGCATGAAAAAGACCGTTGCCTTCTTCCGCTCCATCGGCATGCCAACCTCCATGGAGGAAAACAAGGACATTGGCCTCCAGGATGATGTCACCATTCACGACCTTGCGTACCGCTGCACCTACCACCGGACGCGGAGCATCGGAGCGTTCCGGGCTCTTGGAGAGGAAGAGATTTACCAGATTTATAAAGCAGCAGATCACACGGAAAAATTCGCATAAAAAAGAAACAGGGCCTGGAAGCCGCCGACGGCGACTTCCAGGCCCTTCGTTATGAATGCTAGTCTGTTCAGATCATCCCATCCCGGATCACATCATGATCCCGCAGGACCTTCTCGATCACAGTTCCTTTGAGTTTCTTTAAGAGCGGTTTCTTTAACATATTGAGCGGTCCCGGAAGCTCCATCTCCAGTGGGGACCTGCCGTCCATCAGCTTCACGGTGCTGTCTAAGAGGTTGCGGATATCGTAGACGCTGCCCCATACCTCCGGCACACCGCGGTCCACGCCGAGAAGACCGTATACGGACTCCATTGCGGTACGGACAGAATACTCAGTGGTAAAGATGGTATCACGCGGAGTCTCGGCAAACTGACCGAGGAATGCGAAGTTTACGCTGCCATCCGGAATGACATCCGGGCGGTCGCCTTTGCATCTCGGCATAAAGAATGCTGTAATATACGGCATCATGGTCGGAACACAGACTGCGTGATTTTCTGCCAGCTCGTCAATCTCTTCCACCGGAACGCCCAGATGATACAGCCATTCCGCTGTGATTTCCTTACCGGTGCATTCCTTCATCGGCTTCTTGATGTAATCGCCCGGCACATCGGTAAAGAGACTGTATACCCAGACGCAGACCTCTTCTTTCTTCTGGGTCTTGAACTGGCCCTGACGGTTGATGGTCCAGCTTAACAGCCATTTGGAATCCTGACAGCTGACGATACCGCCGGTTACCACGCGGCCGCTTCTAGGATCGCGCTTGCAGATCTTCTGGATATAGGAAATGATCTTGTCATCGGATGTCGTGACGGTCGCGGACTCCCAGTTGGTCTTTTCGGTATCGGAGCAGAACTTCTCCGGATGTCCGAAGGACTCATGCTGCTTCGCGATGTTTTTCCAGAGCTCCCAGCAGCCGCTGACTCGCTTCTCCGCGTCTCCCACCGGAGCGTGGTTCTGGTCACCGTAGATGGTGCCCTCGGTACAGCTTCCGTTGGTAACAAATACCAGATCCTTCTCGGTTAACGGGATCTCGGTCTCCACGCCATTTACGGTGCAGATGATCTTCTTCGCAGTCTTCTTCGCGCCTTCAATATCGAACAGCACGTTGGTCACGCGGGTGTTGAACTGGAACTGAACGCCTGCGTTCTCCAGATATCTCTGCATCGGCAGGATCAGGGAATCGTACTGGTTGTACTTGGTGAACTTCAGCGCGGAGAAATCAGGCAGTCCGCCGATATGATGGATAAAGCGCTGGAAGTACAGCTTCATCTCCAGGGCGCTGTGCCAGGTCTCAAAGGCGAACATGGTGCGCCAGTACAGCCAGAAGGTGGAACTGAATACTTCGTCATCGAAGATATCTTCGATTTTCTTGTCGTAGAGGTCCTCATCCCGGGTGAAGAACAGCTTCATGATCTCCATGCAGCCCTTCTGGCTTAAGTTGAACTTGCCGTCTGTATGGGCATCCTCGCCGCGGTTTTTCGTTGCGCGGCAGAGGGAATAGTTCGGGTCATGCTTGTTCAGCCAGTAATACTCGTCCAGTACGGAAGCTCCCGGTGTCTCCAGAGACGGAATACTGTGGAACAGATCCCACAGGCACTCGAAATGGTCTTCCATCTCACGGCCGCCGCGCATAACATAGCCGCGGAGCGGATCTTCAATGCCATCGCAGGCGCCGCCCGCAATGTCCATGGCCTCCAGAATGTGGATGTGCCCGCCCTTCATCTGTCCGTCGCGGACTAAAAAGCAGGCTGCTGCCAGGGCCGCCAGGCCGCTTCCCACGATGTAGGCTGATTTATCATCCACGCCCTCCGGCTTTTCCGGACGGGCAAATGCCTCGTAGTTGCCGTTGGAATAATAGATACCCTTGCTGTTTTTGGTCTGTTTGCCCCGCTCGGTGTTACGGAACTCTTTTAATTCCTTCTCGCGCTGTGTTTTGGCCTCCGGATCTGCTGATTTCATCCGGTTCTTTTTCATCAGCATGCTTCCGGCACCGACTGCAAGAAGCGATGCCGCTCCAAGTTTTGCAAGTTTCTTGTTCATGATAGTCTTCTCCTTCCTGAAAAACATAAACCTATAACAATGCATTCTTACATTTGTAAAAACACATGGTTTTTGTAAAGTATTCCCAGCTGGATTCCTCCTTATTCCTGACAATCCTGCCACCTGATTTTAGGATCTCAGCGCCGCCGAAACCACCGGTCTCAGCCGTCCGGCAATCATAATTGCCAGCACACAGAGCATCAGGTCCGGCAGCATAGTCGGCAGACAGTAAACGCCAAAGATCACACCTATGCCCATCGGCGTCTGGGATGCCATCAGATGTGTGATCAGATAAAAATAGAGGATCCCCATTCCGTAGTAGAGCACAAATCCAGCCAGTGTGGTGAAAAAACAGGTGATGGATTTTGCCGGCCGGAGCTTTTCACACAGAAACCCAATAACCCAGGCCGCCAGGGCAAAGCCCAGCAGAAAGCCAAAGGTCGGCCGCAAAAGATACGCCGGTCCGCCGCCCCGGGCAAAGATCGGAAAACCGATGAGACCGGTGATCAGGTAAACCGCGACGCTTCGAAATGCGCGCTTCGAACCAAGAAGCAGGCCTGCCAGCAGCACAAACAGCCACTGCAGGGTAAAGTTCATGGTATCCGCGCCCACCGGGATCACGATTTTTATAAAAGCGCCCACGGCGATCAGAGCCGTAAATAAGCCGCAGACTGCCACATCCTGGGTAATGCTCCGGGAGGAACTGCGGGATGTTATGATTTTATCTTTCATTCGCATTTTTCATTCCTTTTATAAATATTCACGGACCATTATAACCGTTTTCCTGCAATAAAACAAGAAAAAAGCCTATTCCGGTTTTTCGCAGGTAAAGGTCCGGATCTCTGTTTTCCGATTGAACCATCCCGGCATCCAGATCATCAGATGTGCTTTAAACTCCAGCGTGTCACTGGCATGGACAAAGGGCTCTTCCCGAAGGACAACAGACCGGATCCCCTTTTCTTCCAGGGCCTGCTGCCCTGCCACTGCCGCCTTCATGATCTGTGCATACCGGGCATCCCGCTCCGGTCCAAAGCTCCGGCAGGGATGGACAGCCGATGCCTGCTTCAGCTTCTCTGTCAGCAGATCCACAACCTTTGCGTGCTTCTTCCGGTGCAAAAGTACAGCAATGTACTTTGTCATCCACCTGCCGGAATGTTTTCCGTAAAGCTCCAGCGCGCGAAGGAACGACGCATCTGCGGCTTCCTTTGCCAGATCCGTCATAACCTCCAGAGCCTCCGGCGCCAGCTGCCAGCCATCCTCCCGGTCCGGAAGATACTGGGGCGGCACAGAAGGGTAGCTGGTAAAGTTTAATGGTGGAAATTTCGCCAGCCACGCAAGCTTCTGTTCCATTTCACTGCAGCAGTCCTCGCCCATGTACTCGTACTTGTCCCACAAAATAGCAATGCGGTATTCGAGCTGCCGTAGATATTCATAACCCTTTACCCAGAAATGGCCAATCTCGCCATAGTTGTAAAGCTCATATTCCAGCTCCAGCTTTTCAAAAAAAATGGTAAATACATTGTGACCCTGATGCACCACCAGGGAGGAGCGCTCTTCATTGCGGTCCAGCCGGGTTCCCAGTTCTCCGCTGTAGTCCGGCAGATATTCTCCCGTGATCCGCGCATTCCGAAAGGTCAGAAAACACTCCACCGCATCGTTCATCAGATACACCAGACGGATATCCTGCGGCGTATGAAATCCGTTTTCACCCTCCAGAAGCTCAAACTGATTCTGCTCTCCCAGTATTTCCAGCATCCGATATACGTTCATAACTATTCCTTCTCTCCCTCATTCGCTTCTTCCATATTTACATCCGGTTCCGGTGCTGACGCCGGTTCTTCCGTATAGCGAATCCGCAGGACCGCCTGGGACCAGTTTAAGCTCACATGAGGCGTTTTCCCCCGCTCCTTTCCGGCTTCCGTGATCTGTTCCAGCAGTTCCTCCAGAACCTGTCTGGTCAGATAGCCGCCACGCCAGTGGAATGTGAAAAGTTTTCCCTTCTTTGCTGCCTGCAGCGCCCGTTTTTTCACCTCCTCCAGCTTTGTGAAGGACAGCTTCTTTTCTTTATAGTAGAAATGATCTCCGTTCGTACAGGACGGCGCCGGGGCAATGAGCGGCTCGTGATCCCGGAAGATGTATTTGTCATCCAGATTAAAATAATCGTAGCGGATTTCCTCACCTGTCATACTGCATTTTCCAAGACTGTTGTCGAACGTGACATCCAGATGGTAATAAACTCCATCAATTCGGACAATATTCCAGGTATGCCGGTATTTGATGCCTTTTTCCGGGTTATTGCCGCAGATGGCGATCATGCACCAGAGTCCAAGTGCGTCACAGAGAATCTTCACCGCCTTGGCAATGCCCTCGCAGACACCCACGCCCTGTCCCAGCGGACCTATGATCTCGTGAGAATAGGCTTTTTTTAATTTATCGTAGCGGACATTCTCACAGATAAAATCATGAATGTATTTTTCTTTTTCCCACTCAGAAAGTGTTCTGGCCGGTCGCGCCAGCTTCTCCACCCGGGATGCCATGGCCTTCTGGTGCTCCCGGACCTTGCCTTTATCAAACAAATACTCCGGCTTCATGATCAGGTTCGGCGAATCCTGATAGTGAAGGAAATGAAATCCCGATGCCCAGAACAATTCCGGGTGATCCAGCCGCAGCTGCAGAAATACTTCCGAAAGCTCCCTTGCATCTAAAAGAGGAAGCTGAAAACTGTCTGAAAGCTCTGTGAGGCCTGCCAGCATGCTGCGGTAAGCCGCCTGTTTCGGTTTCGTCATATGATCATAGTAATACGCTACAGCCATGTTGTCTCCACTTCTTTCATTTTCTTATCAGGAAACATTATATCATTATTTTCTGCTTTTCGCACCGAATTCTCAAAACATATCTGAAAGTGCTGACAAATCGGTAAAATGTGTTATAATCGGAAATAAAACGATACCAGATTTTTAATAAGCGAGGATACCAGATTATGCTGATTTATGACTTTTCCGGACGGGGAACACACCCCCTCTACGAATATCTTTACCACTGCCTGAAGGCAGACATCTTAAACGGGCGTATTCCTGCAGGCACTAAGCTGCCGTCCAAACGAGAGCTGGCTGCAGACAACCAGATCAGTGTGCGTACGGTCATAAATGCCTATGACCAGCTCCTGACGGAGGGCTATATCACCTCTGAGGAGAAGCGCGGTTACTTTGCCGCAAAGCTGGAAACCGCACCGGAACGCTCCTCTATTTCCGCCTGCTCCGTGTCTGCGCCGGAGCGGACCGCCGACCGGAACTTTGCTTCCGAAGACCCTGAACCGCTTTACAAAGAAGATACCTGGTATGCGGACTTTACCTCCAACAATACCATCTATGAGAAATTTCCTTTCTCCCTCTGGCGCAAGACCATGCGGGAGGTTTTGAGCGAATACGACCTGGAGCTGGTACAGCGGGCTCATTTTCTCGGTGTGCCGGCACTGCGAAAGGCTATTGCGGACTATCTGTACCGCTCCCGCGGCATGAATGTTTCACCGGAATGCATTGTCATCGGCGCCGGCATCGAATATCTCTATGAAAAGCTCATCAAGCTTTTGCCGGAGCACTCCGTTTATGGCGCGGAAAATCCCGGATACCGGAAGATTCCGCGTATTTACGAGGAATTCGGACTTCCATGGAAAAGCATTGAAATGGATGAATCCGGCGTCAGCATGGCCAGCCTGCGGGAAAGCGGCGCAAATGTTGTCCATGTTTCCCCGGAGCACCACTATCCGCTCGGGACTGTCACAACCGCCGGGCGGCGCCAGGAGCTGCTTTCCTGGGCGGCAGAGGCCGCGGACCGCTATATCATCGAGGATGATTATGACTGCGAGTTCCGCTACTCCACCAAGAGCATTCCTGCCCTGCAGAGCATGGATTTAAGCCACCGGGTCATCTACATGAACACCTTCAGCAAGAGCCTGGCTCCGGCTATCCGCATCAGCTATATGGTGCTTCCAAGGAAACTGATGGAGCACTATATCGCGCGTGCCAATTTCTACTCGAATTCTGCATCCAGCTGCGAGCAGTATGCCCTGGCGCGGTTTATCGAAAATGGCTCCTTCGAGCGGCATCTGAGCCGCCTGAAAAAATACTACCGTCAGGAGGGCGAGCGGCTTTTACGCATCATCAAGCAGAGCAGCCTGATTCCTTCCTCCCGCATCACCGGAGGCAGCTGCGGCACCCATCTTCTGGTGTATCTGGACACCTCGCTGACGGATGTGGAGATCCGCTGGGCAGCCAGAAGCAAAGGCATCAACCTTGCCTGTCTCTCGGAGTTCTGTACAGAAATCCGCCCGGAATATGAGCATGTACTGGTCTTAAACTACTGTGATCTAGATGAGCGGACACTGTCAGAGACCGTTCGGAGGCTAGGCAATATTTTCATCCAGTGGTAGTTACCGGCGCTTTGCTGCGCCGGGAAAAGCCATCCTCCGGGTTCTGTCATCTGGTATCTGAATCTTTTTCTATTCTGGTCGTTTTGTCAGCACCAAATCATTGCTATGATATTGCCATGTCAGACACACAGAAGCGGCACAAGGGTTCCCCCACCCAAACAGACAGCCTCCCTGTTGACACTCAAATAACGAAAAAGGAGCGTGTATCTCATGGCAACAACTTACTATTTTTTACCTACCAGAAACTTATTCGGTGAAGATTCCGTACAGGAGGCCGGCACCCTGATGCAGAGCCTTGGCGGAAAGAAGGCTCTGATCGTAACGGATTCCTTTCTTGCAGCCTCCGGTATGGCCGCTTCCATTCAGGAGATCCTGCAGAAAGCAGGAGTCCACAGTGTCGTTTTCGGCGGCGCAGAGCCAAACCCGAAGGATACCAACGTGGTGAGCGGACTGGAAGTGTTCCGGAAAGGAAACTGCGACTCCATCATCTCCCTGGGCGGCGGTTCTTCCCACGACTGCGCAAAGGCTATCGGTCTGGTTGCTTCCAACGGCGGAAATATCCGCGATTATGAGGGTGTGGATAAATCCACGAAACCGATGTGCCCGATGATCGCCATCAACACTACTGCCGGAACTGCTTCCGAAATCACACGTTTCTGCATCATCACCGATACCAGCCGTCATGTGAAAATGGCCATTGTGGACTGGCGCGTCACCCCGCAGATCGCGATCAATGACCCGAAGTTAATGGTCGGCATGCCGCCGTCACTGACTGCCGCAACCGGCATGGACGCTCTGACTCACGCGATCGAGGCTTACGTTTCCACCGATGCCAACCCGCTGACCGATGCCGCTGCCCTCATGGCCATCACCATGATCACCCAGTATCTGCCGAAGGCCGTTGCAAACGGCACCTACATGAAGGCCCGTGATAAAATGGCTTACGGCCAGTACCTGGCCGGCATTGCCTTCAACAATGCTTCCCTTGGCTATGTTCACGCTATGGCTCACCAGTTAGGCGGCTTCTACAACCTGCCCCACGGCGTCTGCAACGCGATTCTGCTTCCGCATGTAGAGGAATTCAACCTGATCGGCAACGCAAACCGTTTCCGCGATATCGCAAAGGCTATGGGCGAAAACATTGACGGTCTCTCAACGATGGATGCGGCAAGAAAAGCCATTGCTGCCATCCGCCAGATTTCCGAGCAGGTCGGAATCCCAAAGAACCTGCGCGAGCTGGGTGTCAAGGAGGAAGACTTCGGCATCATGGCAGAGAACGCCATGAAGGATGTATGCCAGCTTACCAACCCGAGAAAGGCAACCAAGGAACAGGTTATCGGCATCTTCAAAGCTGCTTATTAAAAATAAAAAATCACGCAAGCCTGGCCCCGCCGGGCTTTGCGGCGTTTGTGAAGGAGGACTCACCATGGGCATATACGCTGTCACCGGCGGCTCTCACGGAATCGGAGCCAAAACCGTAGAATTGCTGAAAAAGGAAGGACATGAGGTCATCAACATTGACCTGTTAAAGGGTGACATCACCGCAGATCTGGTGACTCTGGAGGGACGCCAGAAGGTCATTGATGAGCTGCATGCCCTGCACCCGGAGGGTCTTGACGGTCTCATCTTAAGTGCCGCCGTATCCGGCGCCTGCGGAAGCCTCACGAAAATCATCTCTCTAAACTACTTCGGTGCGGTATCTGTCATCAAAGGCACTTATGACCTGCTGGAGAAGAGGCACGGCAGCTGTGTCGCGGTTTCCTCCAACATCATCTCCCAGGATATTTCCCGCATGGACATTGCGGATCTGCTCAATAACAACGGTGATGATGAACACAAGATCCGCAGTCTGGTCTCCTCCCTGGATGCCTCCGACTTAAGTATCGGCAACAGCATCTATGCCGCCTCCAAATATGCCCTGGCTCGCTGGGTGCGCCGCCATTCCGCCTCCTACGCAGCCAACGGCGTCCGTATCAACGCGGTGGCTCCTGGCAACGTGGGAAGCGCCATGACAGCCACCATGTCCCACAGCGCCAGAGCTTCCTTAAATGCCCTGCCGATCCCGACCCGTTACGGCCAAGAAACCTTTATGGATCCGAAGGAGATCGCGCTGGCCATCGTATTTCTGGCTTCGGAAAAGGCCTGCGGCATCAACGGCATTGTCATGTTTGTGGACGGCGGAACAGATGCTCTGTTAAATACAGAAAAGGTTTATTAGAGGAGGACTGACGGATGCTGCCAATTGAAAAATACATTGATGCGATAGAAAACAAAGACTATGAGGGGCTGGGCAGCCTCTTCACAAAGGACGGGCACTACTGCGATTACTGCGCCAACGGAACGGCCCAGCACGACTATCACCTGTACGGAAGGGAGGCCATCTCCATGTTCTTCCGGAATAAATTTCTCTGCCGCCAGTACTCCATTCTGGAGCCGACGGTACTAAGCCCGTCCCAGGCCGAGTTCATTGCATGCTTCGGAGGCTATCATGTGATGGCCATTGTGACACTGCAGCAGTTATCTGCGGACGGGCACATTCGCCGGTTAACCGTGCGTCCGAAATAAAAATGGAGGAAAACTGCCGGGCAGACAGTTTTCCTCCGTTTTTCCATGTCAGATTTCGATCAGTTTCTGCAGATGTTTGCGCACCACATTAAAATGCTTTTTCAGGGCTTTTGCGCCTGCTGCCTCATCGTGGGCCACAAGCGCTTCGTAAATGTCCCAGTGCGCCTTGCGTAGCACGGCGGAACGGCGGCGGTCCGAAAGGATCGACGATCTCAGATCCTTTACAAACAGCCTCAGCAGATCCTCCATCTGGTCTACGTAGAAGATCATCAGCTGGTTGTGGGACATCTCCATTAAAATCTTATGGAACTTCACATCCATGGCTGCGCTGTCCTGTGCACTCATGGGCTGATCCATCTTTTCCAGTACTTCCTTCATCCGGGCAAGCTCTTCCGGCTGAGCGCCTTCCATTGCTGCCGCCAGGGCCGTCTGCTCGAATCCGCAGCGCATCTCAAAGACTTCTGTATGATTGATATGCTGCAGCACCATGGTCAGGGACATGAGCTTTGTCATATACTCTCTGGTATTGCAGCGGATATAGTTTCCGCTTCCCTGAATGCACTCGATCAGCCCCATCATCTCAAGAACATGAAGTGCTTCTCTTGCGGAATTGCGGCTGACCTTTAAGTTTTCCGACAGAGCACGCTCCGTCGGGATCTTATCATTCAGGCGGAGACTGCCTGAGGTAATCTCCGCCGTAAAATAATCAAATACACGTTCGTATGCTTTCTGGCTGCTTTTCTCTTCCAAGTAAAATTCCTCCTACAGACGATAGCAGACCTTTCCGGGATTCAGGATCATCTTCGGATCGAAGACGCGCTTGATGCCTTCCATGAGAGCCATGTTGGTCTCTCCGACGGAATCTACCAGGTATTTAATCTTGCCGGAGCCGATTCCGTGCTCGCCGGATACCAGACCTCCGCAATTGGTAGCTTCCCTATAAATAATCTCAAAGAATTTGTCGACACGAGACTTAAACTCTTCCTCCTCCAGGTCGTTGGAGCACTGGTAAATGTGAAGGTTTCCGTCACCTGCGTGACCGAAGGACTTGATCACCAGTCCGCAATCCTCACCGGTCTTATTGACAAAATCCAGATAATCTGCGATCTTATTGACCGGAACTACAACATCACACTCATCAAGCAGCTTTGTCTCATGCATGATTGCTTCCAGGAAGGAGGAGCGTGCTGCCCAGGCATCCTTGATCTTGGCCGGGGTATCCGCTACCAGCACATCCATAGCACCCGCATCCAGTACCAGCTCTGCCATCTGCTCCAGCATATTGTCCAGCTCATCCTGGCTGCCTGCATCCAGGGTCACCAGAAGATAAGCACCGATCTGCTGTCCCTCCAGCTCCTGCGGAAATACGCTGCGGCCAATGTAGCGCTCGGAGCTTAAGACGATCTCACGCTCCATGAACTCGATGGCCTGCGGATTTAAGCCGGACATTTTGATCTTCGGAACAGCGGAAAGCGCGGTATTTAAATCCTCAAACGGAATGATGAGGGATGCCACTACCTTTGGTGCCGGAATGATCTTTAAGGTCAGCTCCGTGATGATACCCAGGGTTCCCTCGGAGCCGATCATCAGGTTCAGCAGGGAGTAGCCAGAAGAGGTCTTGGATACGGTCGCGCCCAGATGGGTGATCTCGCCGGTCGGCAGGACCACGGTCATGGCACGCACGTAATCGCGGGTTGCTCCGTATTTGACTGCTCTCATGCCACCTGCGTTCGTAGATACGTTTCCGCCAACACAGGCAAATTTTTCGCCCGGATCCGGCGGATACATCATTCCTTTACTTATACAGTCATTGGCCAGATCATTTAAGAGCACGCCGCTCTCTATCTCTACGACAAAGTTTTCCATGTCGTAGCTTAAGATCCGGTTCATCTTGGAGGTATCCATGAGCACACCGCCAAGAAGCGGAACCGCACCGCCTGCAAGACCGGTACCGGCGCCTCTCGGAGTCACCGGGATGGTATTTTCGTAGCAGATCTTCATGACTGCCGCAACCTCCTCGGTGGAGGTTGGCTGAACTACCAGGTCCGGCATATGGGTGCCGTAGATCGGCATCTCATCTCTTGCAAAGTCTGCGTTGATATCGTCTCCTGTGAGCACGTGATCTGACACTGCCTGAATCTGGGCAATAATTTCCGGAGTCAGCTGATTATATTTTTCCATTGTAATTCCTCCTCATATTATAAGGGTAACTCCCCCAGGCATCAAGTTTATTTCCGTTTTTTAATTTCTTCGATCAGAAGCGGAAGGATTTCTTTGACATCTCCCACAATACCGACATCCGCGATATCGAAAATGGAGGCAGCCTCATCCTTGTTGATGGCTACAATATATTTGGATCCCATGATACCGGATACATGCTGCATGGCTCCGGATACACCGCAGGCAATGTAAAGTCTCGGCGCAACGATCTTGCCGGACTGGCCTACCTGGTGAGCACGGGATGCCCAGCCTGCCTCGATGGCCGGACGGGACGCTCCGACCACACCGCCTAACAGTGCTGCCAGCTCCTCCACCAGCTTAAAGCCTTCGGCGTCACCCATGCCGCGGCCTCCGGTCACAATGACATCCGCACCTTCCAGATCAATGGCTTCCGTAATTTCCTTCGCTGTGTCCAGAACCTTTGCTTTGAGGATATCTTCAGCGAACGGCATGTCTTTTTCCTCTACGCTGCCCTCTGCAGCCTCCGGTTTTTCGAAACTGCCGCTGCGGACAGTTGCAAACCGGATGGGACCGGATACGAAAAGGCGCTCCAGAATGGTTCCGCCGTATGCCGGCCGTACAAATTCCAGTCCGCTGTCTGTCTTGTCAATGACCGTCACATCGGTTACGCAGCCTGCGTCAAAGCGCTGAGCCAGACGCGGTGCCAGGTCTTTTCCGAGCTGTGTGCCGGAAAACAGGACCAGCTCCGGCTGTACTTCCCGGATATAGCTCTCCAGCGCAGCGGTCTGTGCATCTTCTGAAGCTTCACCGGTTTTTAATACGGTAACCTTTGCTCCATAAGCTGCTGCCTTCTCTGCGGCAGCTTTATCCTCTGCGGCAACGGCAACTGTCTCGCCAAGCTCCTTTGCGGCAGTCAGAAGCTCCAGACTGCCCGGAACCGGTGCACCCTCTTTTGTTTCAATATATACCAGTACTTTCATCTGCGGTCTCCTCCTTACAATGCCTTATCCTGAAGCATCTTTTCCATTGCCTTGCTCACTGCGTCCGCTGCCTCTTTTTCCTTGATGCGGATACCTGCGCTTCTCTTTGGCGGCTCACTGTAGCCCTTCAGAGCTACCCTGGATTCTTCTCCGGAAATATCTGCGTCCGCAGCGGAAAATACCGGCACAACGGCCTTTCTCGCTGCCAGCTTTGCCTTAATGTTCGGATAACGCGGATCGTAGGCCGGTTTTGCGATGGTGAAAACTGCCGGCTGTGCCACGCTGTAACGGATATAGCCTTCCTCTGTTTCCTGTTTGGCCACAAGACCATCGCCCTGCGGCTCTGCCTCGATCACGCTGGATACAAAGCCAGTTCCCAGGATTTCTGCCAGGCGGGCGCCAACCTGACCGCTGATCTCATCGGTAGATTCCTTGCCGCAGAGGATCATGCCGTAGGGCTGTCCATTCTCTGCCTCACATTTCTTAACTGCCTTTGCAAGGTATGCTGCAACAGCACCTTCATCTGCACCTGCGAAAACATCGTCTTTGAATAAGTATGCCTTCTTTGCGCCAACTGCCAGAAGGTTTTTCATCATGCTGGTGCAGTCCTCAGTTCCAATGGCTGCCACGGTAACCTCACCGCCGTTTGCCTCCGTATAGCGTGTTGCAAGCTCCAGTGCATAAGTATCAAACGCGTTGGTTACCTTTTCTGCATCCTTGACTGCCGGTACGCCAGCCCCGTCCAGATGGATCTCCACGCTGTCATCCGGAACCTGTTTTACAAATACCAGAATATCCATATTCTCTATATCCTCCTTCAACCAGTGTTCTTCTTTATTTTCCGATTACGGCTCTTCCGACTACCATTCTCTGGATCTCATTGGTTCCCTCAAAGATCTGGAAGATCTTCGCGTCACGCATCAGCTTCTCAACCGGATACTCACGGCTGTAGCCGTAGCCGCCCAGGATCTGTACTGCATCAATGGCAGTCTGCATCACAGAATCTCCTGTGAAGCATTTTGCTGCCGCGGATTCCTTGCTGAACGGAAGTCCCATATCAGCCAGACGGATGGAATGGGCGATCAGCTGTCTGGATGCCTCGGTGCGGATCTCCATATCAGCGATCTTGAACTGGATTGCCTGATTCTTGCAGATCGGTTTGCCGAACTGAACACGCTGTTTGGAGTAGGCAACTGCTTCATCAATACATCTCTGGGCTACGCCGACACCGATCACTGCGCACCAGGTACGGGCCAGATCCAGAGTCTTCATGGCGGTGATGAATCCGGTTCCTTCCTCTCCCAGACGGTTCTCAGCCGGGATCCTTACATCCTCAAGGATCACATCACTGGTGGTAGAGCAGCGGATACCCATCTTGTTCTCATGATTGCCAATGCTTAAACCAGGAGTTCCTTTGTATACCAGGAAGGCGGATATGCCTTTTGTTCCCTGATCCTTCGCTGTCATTGCGGTTACAACAAAGAAATCTGCCACACTTGCGTTGGTAATGAAGCACTTTCTTCCATTTAATACGTACTCATCACCCTCACGGACCGCTGTGGTCTTTCCTGCACCGGCATCGCAGCCGGCATTCGGCTCCGTCAGTGCAAAGGAACCAAAGCCGCCGTTGATGATGATATCACAGCATTTCTGCTTCTGCTCTTCGTTTCCTGCCAGGAGTACCGGCTTTAAAGCCAGTCCGTTGCCGTTTAAGGTAACTGCCACACCGGCATCTGCCCAGGCAATCTGCTCTACAATGGCTGCCTGATCGATATGATCGAGCCCAAGTCCGCCATACTCTTCCGGAACATCCATCATGTGAAGCTGCATCTCGATCGCCTTATCGTAAATCTCTTTTGGCCACTCACCGGAAATGTCGTACTCCTTCACCTGCTCCTTTACTTCGTTGACGCAGAAATCACGGACATCCTTTAAAAGCTCCTTGCCATCTTCAGAAATAATGTAACTCATATGTAAGTTCCTCCTTTTAGAAATTGTTGTCATAATGAAATGCTTTGAAACAGGATGTGCTACGGCACATGCCTCATGCTGAGGGATCAGATCCCCATCAGCACGCCTGCAAAGCAGATACCTCCTGCCAGCACTACGAACAGTGCAAAATACTGAAATACCGTACCCAGGATCTTGCTCTCCGCTCCGACTGCGCCGATTGCTCCCGCACCGATCGCAATGCTCTGCGGACAGACCATTTTGCCGATTCCGGCTCCGCATACGTTCGCTGCCGCCATCCAGGAGGGGTCAAAGCCCAGAGATGCTGCGGTCTGACTCTGCAGACCACCAAATAAAACGCAGGTGGATGTTCCGGAGCCGGTAACAAAGGCTCCGACCGCACCGATGAGCGGCGCTATGCACGGATATGCACTTCCGGTTATCTCCACCAGCAGTTTTGCGATGTCGGAGATCATGCCGCTATAGCTCATGATCTTTGCGGTTGCCATAACAGAGCAGATGGTAACAATAGTCTTCCAGTACTTTTTCAGTGTCTCTGCCAATACTCCTGCCATGACGTCCGGCGCTGCTCCCTGCACCAGACCTCCGATAATGGCTGCCGCAAAAATGATCACGCCCGGCGTATTGATCCAGCTGAAGGAAAGCTTTCCGGCATTTTCCCCACTGTAAATCTGCACCGAGGTTTTGATACCGGCGATCGCATTGTGGACCGGCGGACACAGATTCGAGGTTGCCATCAGCAGAATGAAGATCAGAACAAACGGGCACCAGGCTTTTAAGCTCTCACCCACAGTGAAGCTGTGGCCTGCCGTTTTCCCGGATACTTCAATGGAATACTCTGGATCCGGTTCCCGGTTCAGCACTCTCGATGCCAGCACAATGCAGACCATGGAGCAGATGGAACCAATGATATCCGGAAGCTCCGGTCCGATGAAGCAGGCAGCTGCATACCAGGGGATCAGGTAAGACAGTGCCGCGATCAGGATCATGGGAACCATGCCCTTAAGCGCCTTTACGCTTCTGGAGCCGATCGCCACCAGAAGGAAGGGGGAAAGGATGACCAGGATTGCCTGAAGCATTGCCACATGAGCGGATAATGCCATGGTTTCTACTCCGGCCACAGAAACAAGTGTTACCGTCGGAACTCCGACAGAGCCAAAGGCGGTTGGCGTGGAATTGACCACGAGACATCCGACTACTGCTCCGATCGGGTCCACGCCGATGCCTGCGAGCATCGATGCCGGGATCGCAACCGCGGTTCCAAAGCCTGCCATACCTTCCATGAAGTTTCCAAAGCCCCAGCCGATCAGAAGGAGCAGAACACGCTTATCCTTCGACACGCCAGCAAGCATCTTCTTGATTTCTTCCATCGCGCCTATCTTTAAAATCAGGTTGTAGGTAAAAAGTGCTGCAATGATGACCAGGCAGATTGGCCAGAGTGCGTTCAGCACGCCCTCCAGCGTTGCTGTTGCCATATTCCCTGCCGGAAATTTCCAACATACCACAGATAAGAATGCAGTCAGGAGCCAGGCAAGAAAACAGGCTTTGTGACCGGGCATCTTCAAAACGCTGAGTGCGATGACCAGCCAGAGGATCGGGATCATCGCCAGCAGAAACAAAAGAAACATAGAAATACCTCCCAAATTTGCTCAACCAATAATGTCCATGCAGACAATCCAAGTAAATCTCGAGATTTTATTTTCGTTTCATCATTCATGTGCCGCGGTTATTTTTGATACTGCGATTATATTCAGTCTGGTATTTTTCTGCAATATGTAACTTTTACAAGAAATATCTGCCGTTTTTGGGCGAAATTTTTTTAACAATGTTTGATTGGTAGGTCCATTTATTAGTGCCACAATTTTTTTCCATAGATACTCCTGAAATATAAAAATTGCTGCATGGTTATACAAACATGTCTATCTATACATATTATCTTTTTCATAAAATCTCTTCACAAGATCCATCTCCGCTTATATTTCGTTATTTTTTTAACTTTTGTTTCGTTTTGCAAGTTTTCAGGCTTTCTATTTGTATACTTGTCGACAAGTTTTTGGAGTTTTTGCATGCTTTCTCCGGTCCTCTGTCTCCTCTGTTTTTATAGGTAAAAATGACGAAAATGAAAAAATGACAGTTACGGAATGGGTTTTATTCCGTAACTGTCACTCTCGCCTTGTGTTCTTTTTTATCCTCATACATATTCTGGTCTGCCCGCTCTTTCGCGTCAAGAATGCTTTCCTGTTCCAGAAGTTCAGCGCTTCCGTAGGAAACCTGCGGCAGAATGGGAACTTCTTTTCTGCGCTTTTCCATGGCCCAGAAAAACTTTTCCCTGCAGAATTTTTCTTTTTCCGGCTCCTGCAGCAGAACACAGAACTCATCGCCCCCGATGCGGTAGCAGTTTCCGTATCGGGAATATGCCTTTTTCAGGCAACCCGCAATTTCCTTTAAGCACTGGTCTCCGGCCAGATGGCCGAGGGTATCGTTGACGTTCTTGAACTCATCTACGTCAAGCACGATCAGCATACGGTCTTTTGCTCCCAGATTCATGGTTCGGTTCAGATAGCTCTTCTGGCTCAGCAGTCCCGTCAGTCCATCCAGCTGATTCCACATCTCGTTGCAGTACAGAAAATACAGCACTGCGATCAGCGTGACGCAAAGCCAGGTAATGTGGATTTCCGGGATCAGGATCTGTACCAGCGTCCCAACGGCCAGAAATCCGGCAAGGGCATAGATCAGCTCCCGCCCCCTGTTCTGGAAGTTTCTGGCCATTTCCAGGGAGCTGAACAGCAGATAAGCAATTCCCAGATAATACATGAACATGTAAATGTGGAAGCCGCTCTGGCGGGAATAATGGTTTGCCGTATCTACAGAAAACACCAGACCATTGGAAAACAGAGAGCCAGTCAGCAGAAGCAGATACAGGATCTCCAGGGCCACTGCTGCCTTAAACGGTCCTGTCTTGCGTTCCGAGCAGTTCAGGGTATACACGAGACAGATCGGCACTGCAGGAGTCAGGCCAAAGCCAAGGTAATTGGAAAGAATGTTCAGCCAGCGCAGCCAGAGCGGTCCGTCGTTCACCAGAACGGAAATCAGCTCCAGAATGGAAATACTGCCGATCAGAATAAACGTAACCAAAAATCCCCTCACCTGTCTGGGATTCAGGGTTTCACTCAACGTGATCAGGACACACATAAAAAGGAGTATAAAAAGATTAATGGCAGTCAGGATAAAAAAATATAGATCAGTCATGTCATTCTCCTGTCGTTTGTCTTACTGTTCAAATCTTCCCTTCATCTTCACCACCTGCTCCCACACAGCAACCTTCCCGCGGGCAAACAGGCTGTTGATATTCAGATCCTCATCCAGTACCAGAAGATCTGCATCGGCGCCTTCTGCCACACAGCCCTTGATACCTTCCTTTCCAAGGAGCACGGCCGGAGTGCTGGTCAGAAGCTGCAGGGCATCCTCAAGCGGCATTCCCTCTCTCACGAGGATCTGAATGGTGCGGTGCAGATACTTCGGGGATGCATAGGTCAGTCCAACGCACTCGCCTTCCTCATTGAAGCGCGGCTGACTGCCGAACGCGTCACTGGATATGGTCACATGGTCCAGGCTCACGCCCTCACGATGCAGCAGCTCATAAAGCTTCATGGTATCGGATTCCACCTCCTCATCATCCGCGCCTGCAGTACAGTCAATATAGCCGCCGCGGCGCACCAGGTCAGCACCTGCGTCGATCAGACCCGGATTACGTAAAATATGAGTCGGAAGCAGGTTCTTGGCCGGAACATCGGAGTGGTCCAGAACATAAAAGACCGGATCCAGTCTTCCGTCCCCGTCGCCCATATGCATGGTTACCAGTCCCGGTGTATTGCTCAGAAGACCTGCCCTGCGGGCTGCGGTTGCCAGCGCGATCAGCTCCTCGCCGCCAGGATTGGAGCTTCTGTGGTCGGATACCGCCACCTTAACGCCGATCATCGGCGGAACCAGGATGATATCACGCTCTACACTTCCGGTGAGTGTGGTCGGCGGATAACCGTAGGAGCTGGTCAGGGTATACACCGTCATTCCCTCTTCGGTCAGTGCACGGGCCTTGGCCACCAGGTTCTCGACACTTCGCGTCACGCCGTCGGTTCCCAGAAGTCCTACTACGGTGGTAATACCGTTTTTGAAGAATTCGCTGAGCTGGGATTCCGGGACACGGGATGCCGGTCCCTGCTCTCCGCCGCCTCCGGTGATATGCACATGCAGGTCAATATACGCCGGAACAACGGTTTTTCCTTCCAGGTCATAGGTCTCCACCCCCGGAAGGCCCTCGTACCCCTCAATTGAATCCCGCATGAGAAGGATCTTCTCTCCCTCCACAAGGATATCTTTTTTCCCCAGTTTCTCCGGTGCATAAACATTTGCGTTTTTCAACAGTTTGATCATGCTTTCTTCTCCTCTTTTTCGTTATTTATCTTCCATAAACTTAGATGGGTCTTTTAAAAGTCAAACAGCGACAGCTGATTGCTCTCCGGCAGGTCTCCGAGAAGCCCCAGATCACTCATCAGGTCACAGATGGTCTTGCTGACCTTGGTGCGGGCACGGAAATCCTCTCTGGAGAGGAAGGGGCCGTCCTTGGCCGCGTACACCACACCCTCTGCCGCATTCAGTCCCAGTCCGGCAATGCTGCTTAGGGACGGCATCAGCCTGCCGTCGATGACCTGGAACCGGTCGGCCTGGGCACGGTAAATGTCGATCGGCATAAAGTCATAGCCCCGGGCATACATTTCCTGTACGATACGCATATCGCGCAGGGTATCCTGCTCTGCCTTGGACAGGGAGTCCGAACGTTTCTTAAAGTCCGCCAGATGATACTCAAGCTTATCCCGGCCCAGGCACATCAACTCATAGGAAAAGCCGTTGGCGCGGATACTGAAGAAGGCCGCATAATAGGCCAGCGGGTAGAATACCTTACAGTACGCCACACGCCATGCCATCATAACGTACGCTGCCGCGTGGGCCTTCGGGAACATATACTTGATCTTTAAGCAAGAATCAATGTACCACTGAGGCACATCGTGCTTCTTCATTTCCTCGATCCAGTCCGGTTTTAAGCCCTTACCCTTTCGCACACTCTCCATGATGGTAAAGGAAAGTCCTTCCTCCAGTCCCATCTGGATCAGATATACCATGATATCATCTCGACAGCAGATCGCAGTCTGGATGGTGGCCTGTCCGCTTAAAATGAGGTCCTTCGCATTGCCCAGCCATACATCGGTTCCATGGGCCAGGCCGGCAATGCGGACCAGATCGGAAAAGTATTTGGGCTGTGCGTCAATTAACATCTGCATCGCAAAGTCCGTACCAAACTCCGGAATACCCAGCGCGCCCAGCTTGCAGCCGCCAATATCCTCCGGCGTGATGCCAAGGGCCGAGGTGTTCTGGAACAGCGACATCACCTCCGGGGAATCCAGCGGAATGTCCTTTACCGGATCCAGACCAGTCAGATCCTGCAGCATGCGGATCATGGTCGGATCCTGATGTCCCAGAATATCCAGCTTTAACAGGTTGTGGTCTATCGAATGGTAATCGAAATGCGTTGTTACCGTGGATGTGGTCATATCGTTCGCCGGACGCTGCACCGGGGTAAAGGAATAGATTTCCTCTCCGATCGGCAGAACAACGATGCCTCCCGGATGCTGTCCGGTGGTACGCCGCACGCCTACGCAGCCCTGCACGATCCGGTCAATCTCGCAGTTACGCTTGTGGACGCCCCGCTCCTCATAGTAACGTTTCACAAAACCGAAGGCTGTTTTATCCGCCAGGGTGCCGATGGTTCCCGCACGGAAGGTCTGTCCCTTTCCAAAGATAACCTCCGTGTAATCGTGAGCCTTACTCTGGTACTCGCCGGAGAAGTTTAAGTCGATATCCGGCTCCTTATCTCCCTTAAAGCCCAGGAAGGTCTCAAACGGGATATCAAAGCCCTGCTTCGACATCATGGCACCGCACTTCGGACAGCGCAGGTCCGGCATATCGCAGCCTGCCATGCCGGAGAATTTCTTTACATCCTCGGAATCAAAATCCGAGTAATGACATTTCGGGCACAGATAATGCGGGCTTAAGGAATTTACCTCGGTGATACCTGCCATGTTCGCCACGAAGGAGGAGCCTACGGAGCCTCGGGATCCAACCAGATAGCCGTCCTCATTGGATTTCCATACCAGCTTCTGGGCAATGATGTACATCACGGCGAAGCCGTTGGAAATGATGGAGTTTAATTCCTTTTCCAGTCTTGCGGATACGATTTCCGGCAGATCCTCTCCATACATCTCATGGGCCTGGTCATAGCAGATCTTACGCAGTGTTTCATCGGAATTTTCAATGACCGGCGGACACTTATCCGGGCGCACCGGTGATATCTTCTCACACATATCCGCGATCATGCGGGTGTTGGTGATGACGACCTCCTCCGCCTTATCCGGACCGAGATAGTCGAATTCCTTTAGCATTTCTTCCGTTGTTCTCAGATACAGCGGCGCCTGCTGGTCCGCATCGGAAAAGCCCTGGCCTGCCATCAGGATGCGGCGGTAGACTTCATCCTCCGGGTTCAGAAAATGCACATCGCAGGTGCCGCAGACCGGCTTTTCGAGGGTCTCGCCCAGCTTTACGATGCGGCGGTTTAAATCCTTCAGGTCCTCCTCTGTCTTCACCGGACTCTTTTCATCGCGCAGCATGAACGCGTTGTTGCCAAGGGGCTGGATCTCCAGGAAATCGTAGAAATTCGCGATCTTGATAATATCTGCCTCCGGCAGTCCGCGAAGCAGCGCCTGGTACAGCTCGCCTGCCTCACAGGCGGAACCGATGAGCAGTCCCTCCCGGAACTTGCTTAAGACACTCTTCGGAATGCGCGGCCGCTTCGCGAAGTAATCGATGTGGGACCAGGATACCAGCCGGTATAAATTGATGCGTCCCACCTCGTTCTTCGCGATGATGATGATATGGTTGGTCGGCAGCTTTTTGATCATGTCCGAGCTCAGCGTACTCATGCGGTTTAATTGCTCCAGATCCTCCACGCCCCGGTCCTTCAGCATTTCAATGAATTTTACAAAAATCTCTGCCGTACAGCCTGCATCATCCACCGCCCGGTGATGATTTTCCAGGGATATATTTAAGGCCTTCGCTACCGTATCCAGCTTGAAACGGTTCAGGTTCGGCAGCAGATGTCTCGCCAGTGCCACTGTGTCCAGAACAGTCGGGTCAAAGGACAGTCCGAGAAGCGCCGCATTCTGAGAGATAAAGCTTACATCGAAGGAGGCATTGTGCGCTACCAGGCTACAGCCCTCACAGAACGCGAGGAACTGCGGCAGGATCACGTCAATCTTCGGTGCCGGAAGCACCATGTTGTCGTTGATCCCGGTCAGCTGCTCAATCTCAAACGGAATCGGCACATCCGGGTTTACAAAGGTGCTGAATTTGTCCGTGATCACGCCCTTTTCCACCTTAACCGCGCCGATCTCAATGATCCTGTTTTTCTCCGGGCTGAAGCCGGTGGTCTCGATATCAAACACCACGAAGGAATCCGCAAAGGTCTGTCCCTTCGGATTTTCAACCAGGTCCTTCATATCGTCTACCAGATAGCCCTCCACACCGTAAAGCATCTTAAACGGATCGTTCTTATCCAGGGCGTGGCTTGCCTCCGTGAAGGCCTGCACACAGCCGTGGTCAGTGACTGCCAGGGCCTCCATCCCCCACTCCTTGGCCTTTTTGATGATGCTCGCCACATCAGAAACACCATCCATATCGCTCATCTTGGTATGACAGTGGAGCTCCACGCGCTTCACCGGACTGTGATCCATACGTTTGCTGGTGAAATCCTCTGCCTTTTTGATGCCGCGCACAGAACCGATGGTCAGTTCGCCGTCAAACCGGTCGATGGTTGTCATGCCGCAGAGCCGGATGAACGTCCCCGGCTTGATCGCGCCATTCAGATCCTCCAGCGTATCCTCATTGGCAAAGACCTTGACCGTGATCGTATCGGTAAAGTCCGTGATATGAAAGATGATGATGGTCTTTCCGCTACGCAGCTCCCTGCTGTCCTTATCCAGAATCTTGCCCCGCACCGTTACCTCACCGATCTCACCCTCGATTTTTTCAATGGTGATAAAGTCATCCTCAAAATCACGGCCGAACAGAACATCCGGATTATCGGATTTCCTGCGGTAGCCGCCGGAGCTCCAGTCATTCTTCTTAAACTCTTTTTTGCCGCCGGATCTGCCCGCCGGAGCAGTTCCTCCTGTTGCATTTCCTGCTGTCTTTCCTTCCGGATTTCCTGCCGTATTTTTTGCCGCTGCCTTTCCTGCTGCACCCGGATCTGTCTTCCCGGCGCTGCCCGAGGGAACGGCTCCCGGATCCCTGCCGCCTTCACTCTTTTGCATTCCTGCCACAGCCCTGGCTGTCATGCGCTCCGCCTCCTGCCGGGCCTGCAGCTCTCTCTGAATAGATGCCTTTGCACGTACTGGAGCTACATACTCGTACTCCACCTCCACCGGCAGCCCGCAGCGCTCATGGAATACCTTTTCCAGCACACGCTTTAATTCCCCGGCCTTATCGCGGTTCACCATGGTGTCCTCTACTGTCATATGCAGAAGATCCGGCCTCGGAAAGGTACACTGACCCTTTCGGAAGATGGCATACTCTACGATGCTGTACTCCTTCAGCTCTGCCTGCAGACTGTCCCGGTAGGCCGTCAAAAGCTTTTCCGGCGTGTACTGCTCCGACAGCGTGTATTTCTCAAAAATGCGGATCTGGATCTGCTTTCCGGGGAAGAGCTGTTCTCTTATTCCTTTTTCCAGTGACCAGATGTTCCGCTTGTCGATCAGGCGCGGGCTTACGATATAAACACGAAGAGAGCTTCTATCCCTGGTCATGGACACACGGTCCACGCTTACCAGGGTTAAAAGCTCCTGCATCTGGTCTGTCATATGTAATCCCGGAAATACTTCCAAAAATGCTTTCATGTATTACAACTTCCCCTGTTCCTTCGCAAGTGCCGTCAGCTCTGCGTGAAGGGCTGAAAGGAGCTCATCCTCCGGCAGTTTGCGGATAACCTCGCCCTTCCGGATCAGAAGGCCTTCTCCGCAGCCGCCCGCGATGCCAAGATCTGCTTCTTTTGCCTCACCCGGTCCGTTGACCACACAGCCCATCACAGCTACCTTCACATCCAGCTGGCCAAATTCCGTTACCATATTTTCGACCTGGTTTGCCAGGCCGATGAGATCGATCTTCGTTCTTCCGCAGGTCGGGCAGGAAACCACTTCCACACCGCCCCTTCTGAGCCCCAGAGTCTTTAAGATCAGCTTTGCGGACTTGATCTCCTCTACTGGGTCACCGGTCAAGGATACCCGGATCGTATCACCGATGCCCTCATGCAGAATGATGCCCAGACCTACAGCCGATTTGATATTGCCGGAGGTTAAGGTACCGGACTCGGTAATACCCACATGGAGCGGATAATCGGTCTTTTTGCTGATAAGCTCATGGGCTTTCACACACATGAGAACGTCAGAGGATTTGATGCTGATTACCAGGTTGTCATAGCCCATCTGCTCGATCATGCTTACCTTTTCCAGTGCGCTCTCCACAATGCCCTCTGCGGTCACGCCGCCGTACTTTTCAATGAGCGGCTTTTCCAGGGAGCCGCTGTTAACGCCAACACGGATCGGCACACCGTATTCCTTCGCTTTATCCACCACAGCCTGCACCCGCTCTGCGCTTCCGATATTGCCCGGATTGATGCGGATCTTGTCTGCTCCGCATTCCATGGCCGCGATAGCCAGACGATAATCAAAATGAATGTCTGCCACCAGCGGAATGTGGATCTGGCGTTTGATGGCCTTCAGGCTTTCTGCAGCTTCCATAGTCGGCACCGCCACCCGGATTATGTCGCAGCCTGCCTGCTCCAGCTTTAAAATCTGTGCCACGGTTGCCGCGGCATCCTCCGTTTTGGTGTTGCACATTGACTGGATCAGGATCGGGTTTCCCCCGCCGATCTTCCGGTTTCCGATCCGGATTTCCTTTGTCATTCTCCGTTCCATATGCTCTTCCCCTTCTTTTATCAGCAATATTGCCGCCTGAAATATGTCACCGACACATTCCGCAGCGTTCCTGTCCGCTCCTGTTTTACATCAGATTGCGGATGTCGTTAAATAATACCAGCACCATCAGTGCCATTAACACCGCCATGCCGGCCATATGCACCATGCCCTCTTTTTCCGGGTCCACCGGCTTTCCCCGAACCAGCTCAATGAGCAGAAACACCAGGCGTCCGCCGTCCAGTGCCGGAATCGGGAGCAGATTCATGATGCCAAGGCTGGAGCTTAAGAGAAGCACCCAGTTGGCCAGTGTGAGCACGACCGCGCGGGCACTGATCTGGCGGCTTTCCTGGACGGTCTCGCCAACCATATTGACAATACCGACCGGTCCGGTCACAGCCTCGTCTGCACGGATCTGATGCCGAAACAGCATGCCCAGGCTGTCAATGGTAGAAGTGACACAGTATTTCACCTCATAGGCACTGTAACGGATCAGCTGACCGATTCCATGAATCCTCTGATATCCGCCAAACTGCACACCCATCATATAGGACTGATATTCCTCACTGAAGCGCGGGGTCAGCGTAACAAATCCGCTGGTCGCTCCATCGCTTCCTGCCGTACCCTCCTGCGCCGGTCTCGTGAAGGAGACCTTCATCTCCTGTCCCGGATGGGAAAAGGTATACAGCATGATATCCCTGTATGCCGTGATATGGCGTCCGTTGATCCTTGTGATGCGGTCTCCTGCCTGAAGTCCTGCCTCCTCGGCCGGGCTTTTCTCCATGACACCGGTCAGTACCGGCGCGTCGTGGCCGATCTGCGCCACAATGAGCATGGCAAACAGAAATGCCAGGATAAAGTTGAATACCGGTCCTGCCGCAATGACCGCGATGCGGGATAACACCGGCTTATTGTTAAAGGCCTTCGGATCCGAGTTTTCTGAGTCTTCCCCCACCATCATGCAGGAACCGCCAAAAGGCAGCGCCTTGATGGAGTACCGGGTCTCACCTTTTTCCACACTGAAAATGCGCGGCCCCATACCCACAGAAAATTCCACAACTCCGATTCCGCTGCATTTCGCCAGCAGAAAATGTCCGAATTCGTGCACCAGTACAATAAATCCAAACAGCAGCACTGCTGCAAGAATATTCAGCACACTACCACCTGCTTTCTATATATTCATAGGTTTCCCGCTCAGCTGCAAGGATCGCGTCCACATCCGGGTTTTCAACAACCTTGTGATGCTCCATGGCACCCTCGATCATATCTATGATGGTCAGATAGGAAATCTCACGGTTTAAGAACTTTCCTACCGCGTACTCGTTGGCCGCGTTGTAGACCGTCGGTAGGGAGCCTCCGCGCTTTCCGGCCCGGTAAGCCAGCTTTAAGCCGCGGAATACTTCCATATCCGGGTCTTCAAAGGTAATGCTTCCCAGTTTCGCAAAATCCAGACGCTCTCCCGGCAAAAATCTTCGTTCCGGGTAATAAAGCGCATACTGGATCGGCAGCTTCATATCCGGAGTGCCGAGCTGCGCAATGACTGCGCCGTCCGCAAACTGCACCATGGAATGGATGACACTCTGCGGCTGTACCACAACCTGTACCTGATCCATTTCCACACCGAAGAGCCAGCGGGCTTCCATGACCTCCAGTCCCTTGTTGACCATGGTGGAGGAATCGATGGTGATCTTGCGTCCCATCGTCCAGTTCGGATGCTTTAACGCATCCTCCGGCCGCACACCGGCCAGCTGTTCTTTTGTCCAGCCGCGGAACGGACCGCCGGAGGCCGTTAACAGGATCTTGTCAATAGCCTTTTTATCCTCGCCGTTTAAGCTCTGGAAAATAGCACTGTGCTCACTGTCCACCGGAAGGATCTTCACACCCACCTCTTTTGCAAGGGGCATGATGATATGTCCTGCAGTGACCAGAGTCTCCTTGTTTGCCAGTGCAATGTCCTTTCCTGCCTTCATGGCTGCGATGGTAGGACGGATGCCGATCATGCCGACAATGGCAGTGACCAGGATCTCTGCCTCCGGCTGTACCGCCACCTCTAACAGGCCGTCCATGCCGCTCACTACCTTTACGGAAAGATCCGCGATGTTCGTTCTCAGCTCCGCAGCCTTCTTTTCATCCCAGACACAGGCCAGGGTCGGATGGAATTTGCGGATCTGTTCTTCTAACAGTCTGATATTGCTTCCGGCTGCCAGGGCCGTTACCTGAATATCCTGATTATTCTCTACAACCTCCAGGGTCTGCGTACCGATGGAGCCGGTAGAACCTAAAATCGCAATACGTTTCATTTGTACTCTCCTCATTTATACTACGGCAGAAACAGCAGGGCAAAAAAGATTGCCGGAGCCGTAAACAGCATGCTGTCGAAACGGTCCAGGATTCCTCCGTGTCCCGGGATCAGATTGCCGTAATCCTTGATATCGTGGTTGCGCTTGATCGCAGATGCCGCCAGATCGCCAATCTGGGAGATGACAGCCGCAATGGCACAGGCCAGGGTGCAGGCCAGACGCGGATACATAAGCTCCGTCATCTTTCCGCCAAATACCGTTGCAAATAAAAAGCCCAGAAGCGCCGCGCCGGCTACGCCGCCCACAGCACCTTCCACGGATTTTTTCGGGCTTAACACGGGTGCAAGCTTATGCTTCCCGAGCAGCATGCCGACACAGTAGGCACTGGTGTCGCAGCCCCAGGAGCTTAAGAAGATCAGCCATGCCAGATACCTTCCGTCGCCCATCGCGCGGACCTGATACAGATATGACAGCATCACAGCCACATAAAACACACCAAAAAAGGACTCTGCCACCTCTTCTGTCCGGTACTTCGGAAAGGTAAAAACATAGATTGCCATCATAACCATAAGAGCCGCAATTGCCATCAGAGTCACATAGTGATGGCCGTCGAACCATACCAGTCCGTAATAAGAAAGCGCTGTAATATAGCCCACCACGCCCATGGCATTTTTCTCAATCTTCAGCACCCGGTACAGCTCAAACAGGCCGATCAGGGAGATCAGCGCTGTAACACCATACAGCAGTGCTCCGCCCTTTCCTACTATTATAATAGCAAGAATGACGAGAATAATACCACTTACCAGCCGTTTTGTAAACATCCGGTCCCCTCCTTTTATGCCTGCTTGACTCCGCCGTAGCGGCGGTCACGCCGGTTGTAGGCCATGATCGCCTTCTCCAGCTCTTCCTGATCAAAATCCGGCCACAGGCATTCGGTCACATAAATTTCTGTGTATGCAAGCTGCCATAACAGATAGTTGGAAAGGCGGAGCTCGCCACTGGTACGGATGAGAAGATCCGGATCCGGCATGCCGGCAGTATCAAGATAGGAAGCCACAACCTGCTCGGTAATCTCCTCCGGATCCTGTTTTCCGGCCGCACAGTCCGCAGCCAGTTTCTTCACGGCGCGGGTAATTTCGTCCCGGCCGCCGTAGTTTACGGCAATGACAAAGGTCAGGCCGGTATTGTTCTTTGTCTCAGATTCCAGACGGTTAATGCCGTCAATGATATCCTGATCAAAGCGGGTACGGTCTCCGATCATTTTCACGCGGACATTGTTCGCGGAAGCCACCTTCAGCAGACGGACCATATAGAAGCGGAACAGCTGCATCAGCGCGCCCACCTCTTCCGCGGAACGCTTCCAGTTCTCTGTAGAAAAACCATATACGGTTAAGTATTCAATTCCCAGGCGGGCAGCGATCTCAACGGTCTTCTCTACCGTTACGCAGCCTTCCTTATGGCCCATGGAACGCGGCAGACCGCGTTTTTTCGCCCAGCGGCCATTGCCGTCCAAAATCATGGCCACATGCTTCGGAATGACCATTCCATCTAATTGTTCAGACATTTCTATTCCTCCATATCTCCAGAATCGTCAGGCGCACCTTCGGTGCCTGTTCGATGTACATAGCAAAGAAGTTTCACGGGACGCAATTTCCTGTGAAACAATGAAAAGGGGAAGATCGCTCTTCCCCTCTTTACGCTCATTCAATCCCAGGGACTAGACAGTCATGATCTCCTTGGTCTTTGTCTCAATGGCCTTGTCCACTTTTTCGATCATCTTGTCGGTGATTTTCTGGATTTTCTCTTCACCCTGCTTTAAATCGTCCTCAGAGATGTCTCCTGCTTTTTCCATTTTCTTGATGCTGTCCATGGCATCGCGGCGGATGTTACGGATCGCAACCTTAGCGCCCTCGCCTTTTTTCTTGACATCCTTTGCAAGATCTTTACGGCGTTCCTCGGTCAGCTCCGGGAATACCAGGCGGATCACGTTGCCGTCGTTGGTCGGGTTGATGCCCAGATCGGAAACCAGGATTGCCTTCTCAATCTCTTTTAACAGGCTCTTCTCCCACGGCTGGATCACGATCATACGTGCTTCCGGAACGGTTACGTTGCCGACCTGCTGGATCGGGGTCGGGGTTCCGTAGTAGTCAATGCGTAAGCGGTCCAGTACATGCGGGTTGGCACGGCCTGCGCGGATGGATGCGTACTCGTCAAGCAGCACGTCCAGGGATTTCTCCATTTTGTCCTCGTATAACTTTAAGTGTTCCTGCATAGTTTCCTCCTGTTAGTCGACGGTCACGATCGTACCGTTTATTTTGCCCTGCATTGCGTTTGCAATGCTGTCTTTTTCGTTTAAATCGAATACTGCCATTGGCATCTTGTGCTCCAGGCACATGATGGATGCCGTCAGGTCTACTACCGCAAGCTTCCTGTCGATGACCTCCTGAATGCTGATGGTATCGTAACGCTTTGCGTCCGGATTCTTTGCCGGGTCACTGTCGTAGACACCGTCGATGGATTTTGCAAGCAGGATGCAGTCTGCGTCCATTTCGACCGCACGCAGGGTGATGCCGGTATCGGTAGAGAAATACGGATGTCCGGTACCGCCTGCAAAGAAGACTACCTTGCCCTCCTCAAAATAGCGGTTAGCCTTATCTTTAGAGAAAAGCTCCGTTACCGCGCCGCATACAAACGGGGTCAGGATCTCGGTCTTCATGCCTGCGTTGCGGAAGATCTCCGAAACATAAATGCAATTCATGATGGTAGCCAGCATACCGATCTGGTCTGCTTTGGTGCGCTCGATTGCGTCACTGGTGCGTCCTCTCCAGAAGTTGCCTCCTCCGATGACGATGCCGACCTGCACGCCTGCATCGACGGAAATCTTCACCTGTCTGGCAACCTCTTTGACTGTATCTTCGTCAAAACCGGTTTTTTTCGGTCCGGCAAGTGCTTCACCGCTTAACTTCAAAAACACTCGTTTCATGTCCATATGGTCATACGTCTCCTTTTTAAACTCTATCGGTATCATACCATATCTTCCAGGTTTTGAAAAGAGAAAAAAAACGTCTCCCCATTCCCTTCTTTGCTTCGCTGCACGCACACGGAGGCGCAGTAGTCCGGAAGAGAAAACTCCTGAAAACGATACCTGTCTTCTTTTGGTCCGGCCAGGATCGGCTGCGCGCCAGGTGCGATCGTGAAGCTGTCAAGCGCCATAGCCATACCCTGACCTCCCACCTTCAGATAGCTCTCCTTTAAGGTCCACAGACGGCTGAACAGCATATCCCGTTCTTCCTCTGTTTCCGCCGCCCAAAGGACCCTCTGCTCTGCCGGTGCAAAAAACCGTTTTGCCACGTCCATGCGTGCCTTCTGCTTTTTTTCCACATCACAGCCGACCGGACAGGAAGCAAACGCAGCCATGACCATAGAACCGGAATGAGAAAGATTGAACTGGATCTCCGGGTGATGCAAAAGACACGGTTTCCCATTTTCCACCGTTCCGAACGCTTCTGTCCGTTCCCGGAGTCCAAACCTTTTCAGCCCCTGGTCCAGAAGAAGCCCTGCCCCAAGGGACAGACGCCGGTCCGCAGCATAGCGGAGCCTCTCTATTTTTTCCTGTCTTGCCCCGGAAAGACGTCCTTTTAAATCCGCTTCTTCTTTTATTGTAAGTGCTGCGTCCACACACATCACAGATACATATACTTCCATGTTATTCCCTGCCGCTTTCTGTTCCATTCATCCGGTTATGTTCCCGCAAACTATTTCTATATATGCGAAATGACCGGTTGGGGAACCGGTCATTTCAGGAGAAGGTATTTCGTTTTGTTGCAAAAACTATATAATGTATTGGGGGGTTTACGTCCATTATAGTATCATACCGGAATCAAAAAGTGTGCACAAACTTGACAAAGTTTGTCATTTTTTTTTGTGCAATCCATCCAACCAGTGTATTCCGGCTATTGATAGCAGTCCCATCCTGTGATAAAATGAGCAGGAAAATTTCGAAACGTTCCGGAGGTTCATTATGAACAGACAACATTCCTGGTCTTCCCTGATCAAAGAGACCATCATCCTCACCGCCGCAGTCGCCATCATTGCCGCTGCCGTCTATTTTTTCCTGCTGCCAAGCCATGCCTCTGTCAGCAGCATTTCCGGTCTCGGTATTGTGCTTTCCAACTTTATCCCTCTTCCGCTTTCCGCTATTACCATGATTCTGAATGTAGTGCTCCTCATCATCGGATTCTTTACCTGCGGCAGAGAATTCGGAGCAAAGACCGTATACACCAGCGTCATGCTGCCGCTGTTTCTCGGCCTGTTTGAAAAGGCATTTCCGGCCATCGGTTCCCTGACCGACAGCCAGGAGCTGGATGTACTCTGCTATATTCTAGTGGTCAGCATCGGCTTAAGCATTCTGTTTAACCGCAATGCCTCTTCCGGCGGCCTGGATATCGTAGCCAAGATCATGAACAAATACCTGCACATGGATCTGGGCCAGGCCATGTCGCTTTCCGGCATGTGCGTTGCTCTTTCCGCCGCGCTGGTCTACGACAAGAAAACGGTCGTTTTAAGCATTCTCGGCACGTACTTTAACGGTATCATTCTGGATCACTTCATCTTCAACCATAATGTAAAACGGCGCGTCTGCATCATCACAAAAAAGGAAGAGGCGCTTCGCCGCTTTATTGTTGAGGATCTGCACAGCGGTGCCACGATCTACGAGGCCATCGGTGCTTATAATATGGAAAGACACAACGAGATCATCACCATTGTCGACAAAAGTGAATACCAGAAGCTGATGAACTACATCAGCCGGGAAGACCCGCTGGCCTTCATCACCATCTACAATGTATCTGACATGCGCTATCAGCCCAAACGTTAAAGTTCTTTTCCTGCCCATGACAAAGAAACTTTTCATGACGGAACCCAGACCTGGCTGGTGGAAGGAAACAAATCACCTAAAAAGCGGGTTATGCATAGCTATAGCACTGATTGATGCTTAGTTCATTTGCCCCGTTTTCTTCTGCGCGGGTCTTCTTTCCGTTCATGACATCTGCAAAGACGGACAGCATCTCTGTTTTCAGTTCCTGCAGGCTTTTCTCGCCGCGTATGCTGGCACTGGTGTCAATATCAATGATTTCGCAGAGAGCCTCAGCCGTATCGTGATTGCCGGTAATCTTCACCACCGGCGTGACCGGATTGCCGATCGGGTTGCCAAGGCCCGTGGTAAACGCCACCAGCGTGGCTCCTGCTGCAGCTAACGCTGTGACACTGAGTACATCGGAAGCTGCAGCATTCACAAAATACAGCCCCTTTCTGTCAATCCACTGTCCATACTCAAAACAGCCGTCAAACGGTCTGGAGCCGGCCTTATGAATGCAGCCGAGCGATTTTTCCGTCAGTGTGGTAATGCCGCCGGCCATATTTCCCGGCGACGGATTTCCGCACCGCACATCCTGCCCTGATTCCTCATATCGTTTCTGTTCCCAGTCAAGAATTGCCTGGTAAATCTGTTCTCCGATTTCCGGAGTTCTTCCGTTCTGACGCAGAATATACTCCGCACCGATGCACTCCACGGTCTCGCTCAGGATCGCGGTACCGCCGGCATCGATCACCTCGTCGGTGACAAGCCCCAGCACCGTATTAGAAGAGAAGCCGGAGGTTGGATCGGAGCCGCCGCATTCCAGTCCCAGGATCAGATCTGACAGATCTGCTTCGGTACGGGGTACTGCATTTGCCTCTTTCTGCATCCGGCAAACACGTTTTCTTCCTTCTTCGATGGCTTTGCTTAAGCCTCCCATCTCCTGAATACAGACATACTGTAACGGTTTTTTTGCTTTTTTCCAGACTGCACTGCGGTAATGCTCTTCCTTCAGAAACTCGCAGCCAAGGCCTACCACCAGAACGCCGTAGACATTCGCATTTGCCAGAAGTCCGGAAAGCACATCCAGCATGACCGTCATATCTTTTGGATTTAAACCGCAGCCTATGGGATTTGCCAGAAATACCGCTCCGCATTCGGAAGCGATTTTTTTGGCCGCCATCTCTGCGCAGATCACTCCAGGCATTACAACCACATGATTTCGAATTCCTACCTGTCCGTTTTCTCTCACAAACCCCTGAAATTTCATGTCATCCCTCCTCCGGATAATCGCTCAGATTGTGTGTATGGACCCATGCCCCCGGTTCGATATCCACCAGCGCGCGGCCGATATTTTCCCCATATTTCAGCACCTGCTCTCCGCGTTTGACCGCTTTCACTGCTGCCTTGTGATACTTTGGAATATCCTCCAGGGCTGTCAGTGTGTGACAACCGCCTGTATCCCTGTAGCAAAGCGTCTGCCCTTTCTTTACATTTTCTGTTGTCATGATCACATGATCCTTCTCATTTATGATCATTGCGTTGATCTGTTTCTCCCCCATCATGCAATACCCCCCAAAAATATGTCTCTGATTTGTTATATCAAACTTAGCACTGCAAAGCATTGTCCAGCACTGCCCTGAGCTCCTCTGCGCTGCCCACCCGGGCTCCCTCAAAGCGGCCGTTGTTTCCGTTGACCTGATTCAGCCATTTGATCCCGGTACCGCCCGCTGCTTCCCAGCGGTGCAGATTCGGTGTATGATCATCGATCAGGATATCTGCCCGGCTGAGCCTGCGATGCAGCATTGCCTCGATAAACTCTGCCTTATTCTTTCCGTACGGCACAAAGAGACAGTGCGCGGAATCAATCTCCGGCAGATATTGATCCAGCCATTTTTTCTTCTCCAGCAATGCTCTGGTGTCCGTGTAGTATGAGGACAAAATATAAATATCTTCCCCTCGCTTCATGGCTGCGCGCATAAAATCCAGAAGCTCCGTTTCCGGCTCCAGATCTGCATAATATCCCGGCTTTCTGCTTTCCTCAACAGGGACATCGCACCATTTTGCAATCGTTCCGTCCATGTCAAAATAAACCCGCATGTCACTGTTTAATTCCATTTTTTTCTGCATGTTTTCTGATCCTTCTTCTCCTGAATTTTGAATCCTAAAAAGGTATTATTTTTTGTACATCATTTCCGCTAACATCGACAGCAGCTGTTCTACCTGGATCGGCTTTGCCATATGACCGTTCATTCCGGCTGCCATGGCATCTTTCTTATCTTCCTCAAATGCATTTGCCGTCATTGCAATGATCGGGATACATGCCTTCTCCCGATCCGGCAGCTGCCGGATTGCCCGTGCTGCTTCATAGCCATCCATTTCAGGCATCTGGATATCCATGAGGATCATATCATAGGTGTCCGCCGGCATTTTTGTTATCATGTTGACACACTGAATGCCATTCACCACGCGCTCTGTTTTCAGACCGGCACGCTTAAGGATTGCCTCTGCAATCTCCGCATTCAGATCATTATCCTCTGCTATAAGGATATTCCTGCCTTCCAGGATTTCCGTGCCTGTTTCCGGATTTTCGATCTTCCTGTTTTCATAAAAGCTTTCATCTGCTATTTTGTGTTTCAGCGTAACAGTAAAGGTACTGCCCTTTCCGAGCTCGCTCTCTACCTGTATTGTTCCACCAAGCAGGTCCACATATCTCTTTACGATGGACATTCCAAGTCCGGTTCCTGCAATTTTACTCCTTGTGGTGTTTTTCTCACGGGTAAAGGCTTCGAAAATCCTTGTCAGATAATCCTGACTCATACCGATTCCCGTATCGCTTACCCTGGTTCTCACAATCATGTATCCAGGCTCATCGCATGGCAGTTCCTCCAGGCTTACCGTAACAGAGCCACCGGAAGGAGTATATTTCATGGCATTACTCAGGATATTGACAAATATCTCTTTTACCTTGGTAACATCCGTCAGTACATGCTCATGCTCTACATTCACCGAGTAACGAAAAGCAATCTTCTTTTTCCTTGCTTCGGCATCAAAAACTGTAAACACAGACTGACGGAGATCTTCAATCCGGCTATAGCTCTCATCAATCTCCATTTTCCCGCTCTCGATCCTGGCCATATCAAGTACATTATTTATGATGGACAGAAGAAGCTTTCCGGACTGCTGCAGTTTTTCCAGATGTTCTTTTGTTTCCGGCAGGTCCTTTTCTTTCAGCTCCTCCTCCATAAGCTGTGCATAGCCCAGAATGACATTCATAGGAGTTCGGATGTCATGCGACATATTGTTAAGAAAACTGGTCTTTGCGAGACTGGCCGCCTCTGCTTTTTTCAGGGCGGTTTCCAGCCTGTCATTCAGCTTTTGTGTATCATCTGCAGCAAGCCTTGCAGAAGCTTCAGCCTTCCTGGCCTTTCTTAAAAGTACAAGGACAACGACAATAATGCTGAATGTAAATAATCCTGAAGTGACAAACACAACCGGCAGATTGTCTTTTATAAAATCAGAAAACGTCACCTTATCCGCCGTACTGTCATAGATTGCCAGTGCACTCGTAAGCATATCAGACGGCATGGTCTTCAGCGTTTTATTCAGTATCGTCAAAAGAGTTCCCTCTCCGTTTCTCACGGCAAAGCAGGCCTCCATTGTTTTTGTAAGCGGAATGCTCTTGAAATCCCGACGATTATCATATTTCAGTGCTTTACTGGTTCCCAGGAGAAAACAGTCTGCCTTTTCATTCATGAGCATATCTGCCGCATCCGGGAGCGAATCGTAACCGACCAGCCTCCATTGAGGATAGCTGAACACAATATGCTGTTTTAAGGCCTCATTTTCCCTTGGTACAGCGACTGTATACACTTCATTCTCATTAAAATGCGGTTCATCTGTTACCGCCATCAGGCTGTAGGTCCAGGCTGCATTTGTCAGCGTAAAGCCATGTTTCTCCGCAAAATCAGGATTTCTGCCGACATAATAAATCATGTCAATTTCGTGATCCTGTAAGGCCTGAAGCATTTCTTCATAATTCTCATATGCCTGTATATCAAATTTCAGTGTCTGATTCCCCAGACAGTCTACGGCATAAGAAATATATTCCGACAGCGTACCCGTAAGACTGCCGGTCTCTTCATCCATGGAAAAAACCGACGGAGCATTGTCCATAAATCCGATCCGGATGCTGCCATGCTCCTCCAGCCATGCCTTTTCTTTGCCAGTAAGACTCTGGCTGTAATCAAGCGCAAAATACTTTTTATACAGATCTGCCCGGAAGAACGGACTGTCCTGCTCCAGCTGACGCATAGCCCAGTCCAGCTCCGCCTTGATATCGCTGCGCTCTTTGTTTATCACAAAATATATGCCTGATTTGCCCACCGTGGCAACGGATGAGATTCCCTGTTCAGACCAGAAGGATTCCTCCAGAGACACAAAGTAATCAATCTCATGATCCGCCAATTTCTTTTCGACATCGTCATTATTATATACATTTACGTGTTCTGTATGTATGCCATTCTTTTTTTCCCATTCTGTCAGCATGACTTCAGGCTCTGTACCTAAGAGCACGCCTACGCGTTTCCCGTCCATAGACCGAAAATCCGATGTCACGACATCTGTATCTGACAGATCGGCATAGAGGATATAATTTTCCTCCCCCATCGGTTCTGCCGAATACAGCATCTTTTGTTCCCGTTCATCGGTATAGGAAATAGCTCCCATGATATCGATCTCACCGTTTTCAAGCTTATCAAAGCAGTTGGACCAGTCACATTTCACATACTCAAACTTCCATCCGGTATAGCCTGCCAGAGCCTGCATGAGTTCGTAGCCGAAGCCGCGTCTAACCCCGTACTCATCAACATAATCGAAGGTATCCTCAAATGAACCGACACGGATGGTCTGCTGCCTGTCATCATACTGCGTCTCGGCAGCCCAGCAATGTACGGAAAATAGTATCCACATTCCCAAAACCGCAAATATTCCTGCACATAGTACGGCTGTTTTTTTTCTACGTTTATACATTGTTGTTTTCTCCCTCAAACCGCCAGGTTCTTCATCGTTTTACATGTTTTGTGATGACAGACAGTAACACACCCATATCGACCGGCTTTGCCACATGACCATCCATCCCGGCATCCAAAGCTGCCCTTATATCCTCTGCAAATGCATTCGCTGTCATTGCTATAATGGGAATCTTCTTTCCGTCCGGGCGATCCGGCATATTCCTTATGGCTTTTGTTGTTTCATATCCGTTCATTTCCGGCATCATGATATCCATTAAGATCAGCTCAAAGGTCCCCGGAGCTGTATTGCAAAACTGCGTGAGCGCAGATTTTCCATCGGCAGCTCTGGTTACGATCATCCCTTTTTCTTCCAATAGAGTTACGGCTATCTCTGCATTTAAATCATTGTCCTCTGCCAAAAGGACATGTAAACCACGTACATCAATATCGTTCCTGAGCTTTTCTTTCTTTTCAGCCGGTACATGTTCTGCTATAAGCAATGGAATTTCTACGGTAAATGTCGAGCCAACGCCCTGTCTGCTGCTGACTTCAATTTTTCCACCCATAAGATCTACATACCGTTTGGCAATCGCCATCCCCAGTCCGGTTCCCTTATAGCTGGTTCTTGCTCCGTTATTTTCCTGACTGAACTCATCAAATATTCTGGTCTGGAACTCCTCGCTCATACCAATTCCGGTATCTGATATGCGAAAGCGCACAATGATATGCTGCTCATCTTTACCCGGACGGCTTTCTGCAGCAAATGAAATGGTACCTCCATCTTTCGTAAATTTGACTGCATTGCCGATAATGTTAAGCAATACCTCCCTGATCCTGAGTTCATCTGCCATCACATAAGGATTTTTAAGTTTCTCTGTTGAAACCGTAAAAATAAGGTCGCGGTTTTCCGCATAGCCTCTTGCAATCGACAAAACCGTATTAACCATATCCCCCAAATCCACCGGCACTGGTTTATATTCCAGTTTACCGCTTTCAATGCGGCTGATATCCAGCACATCATTCATCAGGGTCATCAGATATTCGGAACTCTGCCTGATCTTTTTCAGATAATTTTCCACTTTCCTGTCCGGTTTCAGCTTCAAGGCAATATCGGTAAATCCGACGATTGCATTCATCGGTGTCCGGATGTCATGGGACATGTGATTCAGGAACGTTGTTTTCGCAATATTCGCCGCATTTGCATTCTGTGCTTCCTTCAACGCTTCCATCTGTTTTTTCCTGCTTGCCAAAAGCGAATAAACCAGAAGAAGAAGTACAAAAATAATCGCAAAGGAAACTCCGATCACTAAACCGGCATACTCTGCAAGGACATCCTGCAGGGTCATTTTCTTTTCTGAAACAGAATTCAGTGCAAGGACAACGCCATTTAGAATATCGGAGGACTGATCAATTGCTTTATTGATAATGGTAGCTGCTCTTCTGTTTCCTCTCGTCGTAAACATTCCTAATTCCTGCCGTTTTGCCATCTCTGCAAATGACAGACTTTTGGTCAATGAACTTTCATTCAGAAGATTGATCTTGGAAGACGGAATAACAGTTGCTCCCACTTTTCCGTTTGCTACTGCCTCCAGGCATTCTTCCTGTGTGTCATATTGTTTGATCTCAGCGTCCGGAAAAAGAAGGGACACCATCAATTCAGAATACAGTGAGGTCTCTGTTGCTGCGATTGCGGAGAGACTGCTGCTGTAGTCATTTCCTTTGTAAATAACTACCGGCGTGATATCAAAGATTTTATCGGTCAAAACTACCTGAAACTGTTCCTGCGTATAAAAATCCTGAATGATAGGACCGGCAATATCAATTTCACCAGCCTGCAATGCCTCATTCATCTGTATGCCCGTGGAACAGGGAACTGCCTTGATCGTGATTTCATATTTTTTCTGAACAGTCTCCAGAACGGTTCCGAGAATTCCTGTCAGTTTCCCGTCTTCTTCACCGCAAAAAGGAAGATTATCCTTTAGATACCCCACACGTATGGTATTTTCATGGGCAGCCAGCCATTGTTTTTCTTCCATATTTAATGCATAATTTATGGCTGCTTTCCCTTCATAACGGGCATACAGCTTGCTGCTGTAGTCCGTTTTTGTATTGTTGATTTCTTCCAGGGCAGAATTTAATTCCTTTAACAGATCCGGTCTGGATTTTGATACACCGAAATAGCAGTCACTTACACCGATATTAGCAATTGCAATAAAATCACTGTCGACAGACAATGCCGGGATCACGAATGCATCCAGTTCATCTGCATCCTGTTTTTTTATTATTTCATCATAGCCTTTGCAGACAACAATCTCTGCATGAAGCTGATTGCTGTCCAGCCATTTTTCCAGAAATTTTTTCTGATAGCTTCCATCCTCAACGCCGATACGGCAGCCATACAGCTGCTTTAAATCTCCATCCGTAAGGTTCAAATGATTCTCCCTGGTATAGATCCAATATCGTTCTGTTCCCTCCGCATAATCAGAAAAACTGATTGCTTCTGCCCTTTCCGGTGTATAACTGACACTTCCAAGTATATCTATTTCTCCATCTGCCAGCATATCCAGACACTCTTTAAATGAGCCATAGACATATTCATACTTCCAGCCGGTTATATAAGAAATCTTCTGGAGATATTCATAGCCTGCTCCCTGCTTGTGTTCCCCATAACCGCCTTCCTGAAAATTGGCATATGGAAAATAGCCAACTCTCACGGTTTTATTTTCTTTCTCCATTGCCTGAGTTGTTTTTCCATCACTTTTTATCTCCGACGCATAAGCAGAAGCCGGTACAAAAAGCAGCATGATCAGTACCAAAATATTAATCCATAAGCTTTTTTTCTTATCTGTTTTTCTTATCCGTTTTTCTGTCCCTCTGTCCATTCTTCCCCCTTAATATAACCCTGTTAACTTCCGCTTCATCTACAATCAGTAATTTGGGGCTTTTATCCTTTTTTCATTTTTCTTTATCTATATGGTTTTTATACGATCATTTTTGTGCGCTCATTCCTTATTTCGCTAAAGCGCACTTTCACAGTCATCATTATTTTTGCAATACAAAACGAACAACGAAAAGGGATGTGCCTTGGCACATTTTTTAATTTCATTATATCATTTCATATTTTTTCATGTCTATATTTTCCGCACAAATGTAAAAAAATGTAAAAAGCGGTGGAAGTATGTCACAGAAAGTCCTTTTCCTTTTGCCTAAAACCTAGTATACTGATACGGAAGCTGTACAAAAAACAAGAGAGGATATCACAATTATGGCTATTACAGGACGCAATGTCGGCAAAACCTGCCGCACTCATTACAAAGGAACGTTTAACGACGGAACCCAGTTCGACTCTTCTTACGACCGCGGCGAGCCGCTGGAGTTTGTCTGCGGCGCAGGTCAGATGATCCAGGGCTTTGATGCTGCCGTGGCAGACATGGAAGTCGGTGAGGTAAAAGAAATTCACCTGATGCCGGAGGAAGCTTACGGTCAGGCAAACCCGGATGCTATCTTCGATGTGGAAATTGCGGATCTTCCGGGTTCTGAGGAGCTGCAGGTGGGCCAGCACATTTACCTGCAGAATCAGAATGGCCAGCATTTCCCGGTAACGGTTACAGCTAAGACTGAAACCACCATCACCTTCGATGCCAACCATGAAATGGCAGGAAAGGAACTTAATTTCAAAATTGAGCTGGTAGAAGTTAAATAACGGAGATTTAATAAAATCGTAACAGATTTTGTATGCAACCACTAATCCTTATATTTAGAAAAGGCAGGGCATTTTGTTGCACCTGCCCTGCCTTTTACGTTTTGTCGCTTGCTCCAAAAGTTCTTGTGTATCCATCTTTACAGAAATAATGAATCTGATATCCGCAGAATTTTGGATCCTCCTCAGATGGTCGGATGACAGAAAACTGACCTGCTTTCAGTTTTACTGTTGTTCCATCTTTGTAATTAATCGTATCAGAAATGTTCTTCCACATATCATCAGTAATGGATGGATCATAATCATATTTCCCAGTTGCCTGATAATCTGCCATCAACACCGAGTAGTAACTTCTGAGGTTTGCTTCATCCGTTGCAACCTTCACTTTATGCAGTTGTGAAGTGAAAACCGGAATGGAAATTGCTACAAGAATACCAACAATTGCAACCACAATTAATAGTTCTGCCAGTGTAAAGCCACTATTTTTCTTCTGTCTGCTCATTTCTGTCCCTCCTGTTTAGCTGGCATATATTTTCATTAAGCATACTTATTTCATGAGAAAACTTCAATTAGTAAATTGATGAAATTTTTGCCAAATTTCGTATAATATTTTGTAAAATTACACGTATTTTCTACACTTTTCGCCATATTCTATATAGTTTTATCAGCTGGACAGCAACATAGAAAGTATCTGATCTTCTTCGTTCCATAAAAAAATCCTCCTGAATTGATATTTATTTTAATATCAATCCAAGAGGATATATAGCTCCGTTTAGAGTTCACACAGAATAATCCGAGTAATTTTGCTTATCGTCTGCCCCGGCAAAATCTGCTTATTATCCTGATAAACCTTTTCCTTCCCGTCTTCTCCAATCTCATAATCCTGTAAATGCACAGAAATATCACCTGTTTTGACGCTGGATATCACATCTGTCTGATACTCTGCAGCCATTACAGACATCGGCATAACGGAGCCAAGCATCAAAGCCGCCCCGGCTATGATAAAATACTTTTTCGATTTCATTATTTTTGCGCTCCCTTCTATTTGGGTATTTTTATTATCATATTTAGAGTATGGGAAATGGATTTTGAAATAAAAACGGAAATTGCTGTATATCCGTTTGACATATACACGCAAAACAGCTATAATATAAATATGATAAAAACATTTGCAGATAAAGAAACGGAAAAGGTATACAACCAAATCTTTTCCAAAAAGCTACCACAAGCTATTCAACGAATCGCTTTGCGAAAACTGATCATGATAGACAATGCAAGATGCTTGGAGGATCTAAAAGCCCCACCAGCCAACCATTTAGAACCGCTTCATGGTGATCGCGAGGGACAATACAGTATTAGAATCAATGATCAGTATAGGATTTGCTTCACTTTTGATGGAATTTACTTTAACGATGTAGAAATCGTTGATTATCACTAATCAGCACATACTTTATAAGGAAAGGAGAATGATTATGAGTTTTATACCAACTCCTACAATTGGAGAAATTTTGTATGAAGAATTTATGGCACCGCTCGGAATTTCCGCCTATCGCTTAGCACAGGACATTCACGTTCCGACTTCCAGAATCCAAGACATTTTACACAATCGCAGAAAAATTACAGCCGACACATCTTTAAGACTTGCTAAATACTTCGGGGTATCTGACAAATATTTTCTCGACATGCAGAATGATATTGATATCAGAAATTTAAAAATGGAACTGCAGGCTGAGATATCACAAATCCCTGTTTGCCAGGCAGTCTAAAAATGTGACATTGGTCAGATTTCACAATTTTAACTTTTCATTTATGCCAATTGATGATATAATGACCAACAGAGCTGCCCAGGGACTCTATCACACCTCTAAATCCAATCTCCTGGGTGGCTCTAAAAATTTATTCGTTGAGAATAGCAACAATGGCAGGACTTTTTTATGGTCCTGCCACTTTTGTGTTTATCGTCCTCGATAGGCGTGCTTTTTCTTTTCTGGCTTTTTCTCTTTTTCTGCCTGTTTGGCAAGCGCTTCATCAATCAGCTCATCCGAAAGAATACCTGGTCCTTCATATTCTCTCATGCACTCCATCAATCTATCTTTGAGCGCCTTTACACTGACGTCTCTACCTTTATATCCAACGATGGCGTTATCCGGTACATCATTGAAAGTCTCAGACCAAATATCTGGCTGGCCTCCAGCGAAATCAATTCGTTTAAGATTGTGGCAGCCCTGAAAAGCATCCCAGCTCACAACGTCAATACCTGCGCCTAATGTCACCTTTTCGAGGTTTTCGCAATTTTCAAAATATCGGATTTGCGAATCTCAATCACTCCTCTGGAAGTCACAAAAATCTTTCGCCAGTTTTTATGTGGAATTCCATTCTTATCATTCGCTGCCAACATTGTGCCGATATATGATGCTACTACAGGTATTTTTCTATTTTCCTCTTCTGTAAGCATTCTCTTATCACCCCTCATACTTTCTCACTGTCCTTTTACCTTATCATACATTTCTATATCCGAACATCAACCATAAGTTGAATTTATTCTACAAGGCATCCTACATATTCTAAACATCAAAGAATCAAGGAGGATTTTATTCATGACAGGAACCACAACACTTTCAGACGGCAGCGTGCAAATCACCATCCCACTACCGCCAATTACAAAGAAAAATCACCAGCAAATTTGTTGGAAAAATGGACGAGGTGGCAAGAAAACACCTTTCGTTCGCCCATCTGCGCAGTATGGGCAGTATGAAAATGACTGCTCTATCTTTTTAAAGCCGCTCGGCATTGATCAGCCAGTAAATGTATCCGCCAAATTTTATATGCCGACTAAGCGTCGCGTGGACCTTACCAACCTGAACGAAGCGTTGCATGATATTCTGGTACACTACGGCGTTTTGACCGACGATAATGCGAAGATTATCGTGAGTATGGATGGTAGCCGGGTGTGCTGGGATAAAGTGGAGCCTCGCACTGAGGTGTTAATCACAGTGACAGAGCCAACATTTGAATAGAGAACGAGAATACGAAAGGCACCCATTTCTGGATGCCTTTCTTGCTATTTTCAGTTTTGCAATACTATCTGGTCATTCCTTCTACGAAGCAGCCGAGCGGTAAATCTGCCACGCTTCCATCATTAAAGAACATCCATTTACCATTAACTTCTACCCAGGCAGTAGCCATGGTTCCTTTCAGAGCGCCTTCTGCCGGATTGAGGTAATACTGATGACCCTTTGCATCGGTAAACAGGCCTGTGGACATATTCATATCTGCGCCAAAGTAGTACCAGTACAATCTGCCGTTGTAGCTGATTTGCTGCCATTCATTTTTTGCTTTCTGACCGTTTGCTTTGGTGAAAGTCCAGTTTGTGCCATTGGAACCCCAGGTAGAAGGAGTACCATTGCTGCTGGAACTGTCATCGTCATCAGAAGAAGATGTATATACAGCCTTTGTCTCGATTGCCTTGATCAGTGCCTCGATATTTACGCCACCACCTGCCGGAATGGTTACAGAATATGTGCCATCTGCATTCTTGACCAGAGATGCCGTTGCCTTACCAGCTTTAACTTCAGATACCTCATATCCATCTTTGGTTGCGACATGAATGGTAATGGTTTCAGTTGCTTTGCCCACTTCATAAAGTCCACTCTTATCTTTATCTAAGATGATTGATCATTCGATTAGAATATGATTTGCATAAATCTAATTTTTTAAACTGGTTGTATATGAATGTTGAATGATGTATAGTATTTGCAGGAGACACCTTCTTTCGTGAATGCTGTAAATGTTGGTTTGGTCACTTTCATTATACAACACAATCGAACTCAAGGTGTCTTTCTTTTATGCAAAATCACGAACTTGCTCATTTATAGTACAAATTATAGATATTTTACAATTTCATCAAGATTTATTATGAAATGGCCATAT